>ENA-OWPL01000044-OWPL01000044.1-human-gut-metagenome-genome-assembly--contig:-NODE-44-length-104521-cov-10.440210_pt1 | contig 104521 bp, 93 predicted proteins | sample MGYA00248263_ERZ651844 | MGnify/ENA primary metagenome ERZ651844 (study PRJEB26924, sample SAMEA4378256) | human gut metagenome | biome: human gut; feature: human-associated habitat; material: faeces...
AATACAGCACAGGTAAGACTTCTTTCTTTACCAGGATAGAATATCAGAAGAAAGCTGCGCTAAATAAAGACATAATAATTATAAAAGCAAAAAAACAATAATATGAAAGGAATCGCCGGGAATTATACCGTTCCAGTTACCAGTACTTCAAAAATGATTGATAAATTCCTGAACATAATAAAATGAAAAAAGTTTTGTTGATAATAGTTTTGTATGCACTCTTTCCAACATGGGGTATGTCAGAGTCTTTGAAAATTGATGTTTATAGGGCAAAAAACCTTGAAAACAAATTAAATTATCGTGACTCAGAGCGAGCATTTAAATGTCTCGCAAACGGAATCAATTTGACAACCACATCAAGATTTTTAAATGTGATGACAGAATTGTATGGAGATTCTATTACACATTCATTTTATAATGAAAAGAAACATATTAGAATACATATACTCATTAACAATTCAACCAGAGAATGCATTCTGACCATACGACCTATAAATAAAGATTCTGATTTATGCTTTTATAATTTTATTAAGAATCATCTGCCGGAAATGGTTAGGGCATATTGCATTAAATATGGAAATTTTGTCACATTTGATGGCACAGCCAATGACTGTGAAGAAATAGTATTCGGTTTGATGAGTTTATGGGTATACAATGAAAACCTTCGTACCTTAGAGCAGATATTGTCTCATGATAAAGATTTTGAGTTTGAACCAGATGTTTTCAATCGATATAAACTCATAAAAAAATCTGTCCACATTGACCGGATTGTATTAATTGATTATGATGATTATTATTTAATGGTCAGACAAGTTATGACTGGTAAGACAAGTTATTGAGCCTTATTTACTTCAAAAGAATTGATATTGAAAAGATTCAAATACCGACCTTGTTAATAAGATATTAAAAGCAAAAAAAGAAACTATAATAAACGAAAAACAATGAAAAAAACAATCTTAATATTATTTATATTCATAGGTTCTTCATTGTCTTTTGCGCAAGATAACAATATATCCATAAAAGAATACAACTATGAGTATTACCATTATTATGGCACCGAGAAAACGTATGTTTGGAATCTTGTGATTACAAATAATTCAGCTGAGAATTATCTTACATGGATAAACAAAAACGACAACGTTATGGACTACGCAGATGAAACACAGATTAAAAATTTCTTTCGTGCAGGACGCCCTCGCCTATTCTTTCTTTGGTCTGATGGCGAATATTCTGAAAAAATACTTGGTCAGACATTCTTGAAGCTTTTGAAGCCAGGAGAGTCCTTCTCATATAACGTGGTACAAAAAGTCAAAAAAGAGCCTTCTCTAAAAAAGAAAATTTCAATTGCAAAAGAATCAGTTGTGCAAATATATACCCAGTTCAAAATTTCAGAATGTTTTGACGTCCCATATCTGTATGCTTATAACAATCTTTGCTTATATGAAGAATAGGTTTCCAAGGCACAGTGCCAGAACGGTTGGTAGCCCGACCCGCTCCCTCTCCCCCTACGCCTACTGCGCAAGTGTTGGCATATATCCTAATGACGACACGAAATACCCACAACCGCCATCTTCCGCTGATATTAAGTATGCAGGAGATGGTGCAAACTATTGCTTTGGAATGGGAGACGGAAGAGTATATATCTACGACAGAGCAGGCGTACAAGCCATTGTCCCATTGAATGATTTTGTAATGCCTAAAATTATAACCAAATGATAAAGCATATATTATTGACCGTAGCTGCAACATTGTTGTGTATCTGCAGAATCGATGCCCAATATAGGTTGAATATGGACTCTATAATAAACGAGAGTATCAGAATTGTAACTAAGGATATTATATCCAAGAATCCAGAATATGCAGAATATGGAAGGATTGTATTGACAGACAATACGCTGCCTCCGTTTTTTAAATTTGACAGTAAAGAAAAGCACCTTGGAATACTTCGCGCTTCTTCTCTGAGCCAAGACGAACTAATAGCTAAGAAAAATCTTGGAGACACAACTATTTGTTTAAATTTCTGCATTTCGTCAGAATATTACTCTTGTCAAGAATTTATAACATTCGAGGTTGCGAAATACTTGTTACATCCGTATAAACAAAAAGACGGAATTCAGATTATTTATAAACTGAATGAAGATAAAAATATTTGGGAATACATCGGCATCGTCAAACTACCCAGTTGTCCACTCTGCACACAAGAAGATGATTTTCCTATCGGTTTAACAAAAGACTCTATAGATATAGAATCTGATGTTTATTCAGATCAGACATTCCATATATACTCTGATTCAAATATATTTTACAAATATATCGCACCTAGCGAGATTATCTTTTGTAAAGGATTGAATGATTATTATAACTTAGTCAACAATGTCGTTATTGACGATATTTCTATAGAGACTTTAACTCGCAAAGTCCTTGAGAACAAGGCTAATGGGAAGTTCTTATTCAACAGTCTCTGTAAAGAGGAGATTGTATCAAACCTAAAACAGACTGACAAAGATGTATTCTATTGGATAACTTGGGACGATATGGACATCTACGGCAATACCTTGTCAATCAAATTGTCTTTAAAAGGTTGCAAATTAGACAAAAACGGGCATCTCAATATTGACAATCTGGGCTATCGTAAATTTAGATACATAATAAATTCAGATTAAGATGCAAATGCTTATGACATCACCCAACTACATCCCAGCCACGCGCCGCATGCACGTGGGCAAGGAGCTGGAGCAGTTCGAGAGCCTCCGCTTCTACGACCCTCTGCCCGTGCGCTTCACCACGCCCGACCCGCTCGCTCTCTCCTACCCATTCCTCTCCCCCCTACGCCTACTGCGCAAACAACCCGGTATGCAACGTGGACTTGAATGGAAAGAAAATACGTTTTGCAAAAGGAGTGTCCTCAGAATTCAAACAGCAATTCCCTACAGCGATAAAAATTCTAAACGAACATAATATTGGTGGTATCTTTGCAAAATTAGAGCAACGGCCGGAAATTATTTTTATAACAGAAGGCAAAAATCAATTTGATCCAAGCAATAATACTATTAGTTGGAATCCGACAGAGGGAATGATAACTGATAAGCTCTCCTGAAATTATATATAAAAGGAAAATGAAATGAGAAAAATTTTATTGACTACAATAATATTGACAATCTGTTGCAATGTGATTATCTCCTCACGACCGATAGACAGGATTGTGATTTCGTGCATTGCTCCAGAACCTAACGACAGTGTGACAGTCTTTTCGTTTGACAATAAGTTCAACGTAAAAAAGGCAATAAAACAGAGTGTGTCAGTATACAGTGTGGATTTTGTCAAAGAACGAATCATGGGACTTGAAAAGAACAGCGATTTGGATTTCTCTAATTTAAAAGTTTCCTACAAAATTATGCTGATTAGAAATGATCGGTTTGAAGCGACAGTGTTCGGTGGAGAAAAAGGCCTGACAATTCCTCCTTTTGCATATTGTCCCGACCAGACATTGCAAGATTATGCATTTTCATTTTCTGATTTTGAGAATAAAAAAGTTGAGCATTTGTCTGATCTACAGAATATGAAATTTCGCAACGCAAGAATTAGCTGTATCCCTTCTGATATATTTTTCTCATCCGACATCTCACCTGAAGAATTTGAATACACTTGCGATGATTTGAAGAAGGTTGAATATTTAAATGCCAAATCTATTGAAACGCTTTTAAAATCATTGAATTCTTATGTGCCTTCTAATAAAAATGTACTTTTTGACACCAGATGCCAAATCACATTGTTCGCAGAAAACGGAATATCATTCTCCATATTTTTAAACGAAGGCAGAAAGTATCTACTGCTTGACAACTTTTTATATGAAGCCTCAGATAGTCTGGATAGATTAGATATTTGTGAATAACTTTTTAAGGAATAACAATATGAAATATCTTTTAAAAGCGGCATTCGCATTTTTCGACATTCTTATGTTGACCATATTCGTTGTTGTTGGATTGTTTAATTTAGGCAATGGATATCCAACAAGGTCGATATACTTTGAATTATTTTGCTTAGTAATCCCTTTTTCATATGCCATATTCCTATGCCTGTGGTCTTTTATAAAGGTCTTTAATCAAAAAAGACGAGATTGCAATAACATCCCTGAATTCTCAAAACCGTTCATAAATATATTCCGCATACTATGGATACTGATAGACTCTTGGACAATGGCTATGTTTGTTGTAATGACGATGGATGAATTGTCTCATAATACAATATGCAGACCATACGAAATTTTTCTTTGGCCAATTATCCCTTGTTTATTTGTTCTTGTGTCAGGGTTCTGCTTTGGCAATTGCATGTTTGATAAAATCAAAAAATAACAATAATATGCGGTTATTCGGCATCATATTACGTATTGTTGAACTGATATTGTTAATTTCAATATCTGTGCTTATTGTTTGTGTATTATGGACTTGTGAAGACAAAGCGACTTTGACTGACTGTCTCAGCGTAAGTGCCGTAGGGCTTTTTTGGTTATTTCCTATAACTATACCAATTGCCGTTTGCCTGCTTGTCTCCCTGTTTGTCTCCCTAATAAAGTCAGTCAAAACAAAGAACGTTTATAATAAATTCATCTTTGGAATCCATCTGTTCAACATCTTTGTCATACCACTTACGTTCTTATTTTTACCTTCTTCCGGCGAACCACCTACCGCTCAAGAAATGGCTGACAATTACTACAAACATGCTGAAGATATGAAATGTTTGGTTGAACTAATTGAAGATTATGTTGGAAATGATGGGGGAATTGACTACACCAATGTCAACGGAAAGATATTGGCTCTTTCCATAAAATCAGGAGGCAAATGGATACATCAAAAAGAGATTAATGCCCAATGGCAAAAAGGCAAAACCGTGGCAGGGATATCGCGTCACAAACTGGATGTTCTGGATGCTTATATGCATGCAGCGAATGTTCAAGGTGTCAACTCCTGTGACAGACGATCAATCTCTCTATTGTTTAGGCGATATGGCTATACTAATTCTGTGTATGAAATATATAGGTCGAAAGAAATAGCAATAACTGACAGCTATCGGCAAAGCAATTCATATATATTATTCAACGATACAATTGCCTTTGTGTATTACGGAGTATATCCAGGCAATAGTGGATTTCCCGATTACAAACAATTCACTGACCAAATGCGTCAACAAAAACGCCTAAATTGTGATAAATACTAATGCCGGTCAAGATACCGAGCAAGAGCAAGTAAGCACTTAGTCAAGGCGAATGATACAGCAACAATAGCTGCAAGTATGATAAAAGATACAAATACATCCATAAGAAACCATTTATTTTCTTTCGTGACTTTTATATGTTTAATAACACAAATAATAGGTTTCCAAGACACAGTGCCTAAACAGTTGGTACGCCCGACCCGCTCGCGCTCTAAATGTCGACGACGAAAAAAATTTGGCGAGTTTACGGGAAATTAGTAACTTCGCACATAATAATCTTCTAAACATTTTAAAATTATGAATGAGAAAAACGACCAAAGAGAAATAAAGATTGAATTGACTCCGGAAATGGCGTCTGGTAAATATGCCAACTTGGCTATCATCACCCACTCTGTAAATGAGTTCTTTATGGACTTCATCAGCGTGGTGCCAAACGCTCCACAAGCCCGCGTGCAGAGCCGAATCATCATGACTCCGGAAAACGCCAAGACTTTGCTGATGGCGCTCCAGGACAACATCCGCAAATACGAGGCCAACTTCGGCACCATCAAGCCTAAACAGCCTGAAGCTGGAATGCCGGTTGGCAAAGCATAACATATTAATTTTCAGATACGATGGAGAATCCGTTATTCATATATAACACGCTCTCCCGAAAAAAGGAACAATTCGTGCCGCTGCACGAGCCTAATGTCGGTATGTATGTGTGCGGTCCTACTGTCTACGGCGATCCGCACCTCGGACACACTCGCCCTGCCATCACTTTCGACGTGCTGTTCCGCTACCTGCGCCACCTGGGATACCGGGTGCGCTACGTGCGAAACATCACCGACGTGGGGCACCTGGAGCACGACGCCGACGAGGGAGAGGACAAAATTGAGAAAAAAGCACGCTTGGAGCAGCTGGAGCCGATGGAAGTGGCACAATACTACACAAACCGCTACCACAAGGCTATGGAGGCGCTCAACGTGCTGCCGCCAAGCATCGAGCCTCACGCTTCCGGACACATTCTTGAGCAAATCGAGTATATCAAGGAGATTCTAAAGGCTGGATATGCCTACGAAAGCAACGGTTCTGTATATTTCGACGTGGTGAAGTACAGCAAGGACTTCCACTACGGCAAACTGTCGGGACGAAACATCGACGAGTTGCTCAACACGACGCGTGCGCTCGACGGACAGTCGGAGAAGCACAACCCGGTCGACTTCGCGCTGTGGAAGAAAGCGTCGCCAGAACACATCATGCGATGGCCTTCGCCATGGAGCGACGGATTCCCAGGATGGCACCTCGAATGCTCTACGATGGGGCAGAAATATCTGGGCGAGACGTTCGACATCCACGGCGGTGGAATGGATCTTATGTTCCCTCACCATGAGTGCGAAATCGCGCAGTCGGTGGCTCACAACGGCCATGAGACGGTGCGCTACTGGATGCACAACAACATGATTACAATCAACGGGCAGAAGATGGGCAAATCGCTCGGAAACTTCATTACGCTCGAGGAATTTTTCAACGGGTCGCATCCTCTGCTCGAACAGGCTTACTCGCCGATGACAATACGCTTCTTCATCCTTCAAGCACACTACCGTGGCACGGTCGACTTCTCAAACGACGCGCTGAAAGCCGCCGAGAAGGCTTACGACCGAATCGTTGACGGCTACCGCAGACTCCAGGAGCTAAAGCCTGCCGACTCGTCTTCGGTCGACGTGAAGGGATTCCGCAAGAAATGCTACGATGCCATCAACGATGACCTCAACACGCCTATCGTTATCGCCGAACTTTTCGATGCCTGCAAGATAATCAACCAGGTGAACGACGGAAAGGCGACACTGACAAAGGACGACATCGACGAGCTGAAAGACTTGTTCCAGGCGTTTCTCATCGACATCCTCGGTGTGCGCACTGAAATCGTGGCTGGCGACGACGCTCAGGCTCTCGAACCGTTTGAAAAGGCTGTCGACCTTTTGCTCGAAATCCGAAAGGAGTCGAAAGTGAAAAAGGACTGGGCTACGTCCGACCTTATTCGCGACCGTCTCGCCGCAATCGGTTTCGATGTTAAAGATACAAAAGACGGTTTTGAATGGTCGCTGAAAATGTAATCGCTTCGTTAAAGTTTGTGCATTTCCTTCATTAAAAGTTAATGGGGGGGGCAATTTAAAATTTTTATTTTGCAGAACAAATTTTATACATTACATTTGTATCACGATTTAGGGCCTAAAGGTCTTATTTTGATAAGATTGATTGTACTTTTTTACAAGAAAATATATTACACTTCAACCTTAATCATTTAGTCTAAATTTCCCTACGTCGTTGACAGAAAAGAAGTATGTGACATATCGAATGGACGTAAAACGACACAACGGCAACGTGTTGCCGAAGAAGCCCCGGACATTGGTCCGGGGCTTCTTGATTTTCCACGGCTATGCCTGCTGTGCCACAAAAACGGGTCAGTAGATTTTTAGTGGGGATAAATTTCTACTGACCCGAAAAAACTGCCGAAGAGCAGTTTAATATGTTAGCACGGGGTTGGCTCGCCTACCCCGTGACACCGGTGGCATGCGCAACTACCGCCGAAGTGCGGTTGTAGAAACGCCGAGAACCATCGCCAGGCCGACCATCGTCGCGGAGCGTCTGCTCTTTTTCCGATTTCGCCGATTCTGTCTTGCTCATACATCCAAAACAAGCCGATGCAAAATCTCTCATTACAAGAAGCCATTAGAATAAACTCATGCCTACCCGAAAAAAAGGGGCGCCGCCGTTGCCGGCAGCGCCCCAATTCAAAGTCTATGTTTAACCGTAAACACTATGGTTGGTCTGAATCCCACCAAACATTAAGTGTGTTAACTTGATCTGAGTTGTACCAAGCCTTACCCGGAAGTTCAGAAGCACCAGGAATCTCAGCACCGATAGCCATTACATTGTCAGAGTTGTAGTTGATTTCAATAGACGCTGGCTTCCAGCGACGCGGACCCTTACCCATCGGACAGTAAGTCAGATATTTTGGATTGTTCATATACTCATACGACTTGTTCCAGTTCATGAAGATGTTAGTGTCGAAATCGTGACGACGGAAATCGTTCCAAGTTTCAACCATAAACAACTCGGTCATGAGCTTTTGAGTCATAATCTTACCCATTGTGATGTCGCCGGCTGTTCCGAGAGCGCCACCATCAGCGCAGTAAGCATCGATGTCGGCCTGCTTCATCGGAGTGAACGACGGGCAGTCGTTCAAAGCAGGATCTTCCTGACACCACTTAGTCAACTGATCGTTTACAGCCTCAATGTGAGCCTTCACTGCGGTCTGATAAGCAGCGAATGCACCAGCCTTGTCGCCCTTGCGCATCAGCACCTCAGCCTTGATGAAGTTGGCTTCCCAATAAGTGCCAAGGTAAGTAGGGCTTGACGGACGAACCTGGAAGATACCGCTGATTGCAGACTGGTCTTTACCAGCGTTGCCACGCCACAGAAGGTCTACATTCTTTGAATATCCCTTGCTGCTCGATTTGCTCTGTACGAATACGGTATCGCCCCAACGCTCAGCGTTGTCAGTTTTGCAGTACCAACGATTCTTCGTATTGTCCCAGATAGTCGGGTACGGGCCAGAGTTGCTGAAGATGTTTGATGTGAGGTCAACACCTACAGAACGACGCCACTTGCCGTCAGCAGTCCATTTGATTTTCTGACCGAATGCCTCAGCAGGAGTATCGGCAGATTTTCCACTGCGCTGCCATGGGATGAAGTGGTCGGCACGTGGGTCTTCAATACCCTTGCCGTCGAAGTTGGTCAAGTTCTCAAAGTATGTTTTCGTAACATAGTAGTTCGAGTTCATACCAACGCATGAGTAAACTGTAGAATAGTCAACGGTCTCGTTCCAACCAAGCACGTCGTGAGTGCTGCCGTCGGTATCCGTGTGGCGGATAACTGTGTTGTCGGCATTGCTCTGCTGTGCCTTTGCAAGGCAGTCAAGGATAGCTTGCTCATCATATTTGCCTTCTTTCCAAGAGCCGGCAGTCTTCTTGCTCAAGTGGTTCAACCAACGAGCCTTCAACAAGTAAGCAAACTTGAGCCATTTCTGGGCATCACCGTTGTTCCAGCTATCGCCGGCAGCTAATGGCTGCGCAGAATCCGGCTGGTCTTTCTGGAACAGCTCGATAGCCTCATCAATATCGGCCATACAACCCATAAAGATTGTTCTGCCGGTATCAAATTTTGGAGAGTCAATATTTGAGAAAGTCTCAGTATATGGCATCTCCCCAAAAATATCAGTCATAAGCATAAATCCGTATGCCTTGATCAGACGAGAAGCTCCAGCATAGTGGTATGCGCCATCAGCCATTGCCTTATCATACATCGTTTTCAAGTTGGGGCCTACACCCACGAAGAACCACTGGTAGGTGTTTCCGCTACGGGTAGCCGAGCCGAGGTTCCACAAAGCGGCGCCCTGGTCGCGGGCATTACCTCCAGAAACGATGTTGCCGGCATAGTAAGATGCGTTGCAACCTGTGTTCATATAGTCATGGCTCATATAAAATTGGCACCATGGCAACAAGTTCTGATAGCTCACTGTCTCAACAGAAAGAGAAGTGGGGTTTGTATTGATGTCGAGCCAGTCGTTGCAGGATGTCGCCGACAATGCCAGTGCCGCACCAAGAATCATTGATTTATATAATTTCATAGTTGTCAAGTTTTAAGAAATTAGAATGTCAAGTTTACACCAAATGCGAAGCTTGCTGTTGCAGGAACACCGCAGTAGTCGATACCTACTGAAGAAGAACCTACGACACCTGAACCTGCTGCTGCCACTTCTGGGTCACCGTCATAGTTGGTGAAGAGAAGAACGTTGTTGGCAGTTGCTGTGAACACTGCACGCTGGATGAATTTAGATTTTGCGAGCAATGACTTCGGCATCTCGTAAGAGAGTGAGATTGTGCGCAGACGGAGAGAGTTGACCTCCTTCATGAAGTTGGCACTTTCCTTTGCGTAGTATGTCTGCCAGTAACCGTTGATGATAGTCTCGCCGCTGGCTTCCTTACCATTGTATTGATAAGTCTTGCCTGCCTCAAATTCAAATGTACGGTCTTCGTAGATTGGGTTGTCTTTTGTACCACCTGTTTGCACAACTCCGTCAATTCTCAAATAGTCGCGGTTTTCTGTCAATTTGCTTGTTCCGGCTACGGTCATAGCATACTGTGTACCGTTGTAAACGTGTCCACCTACGCGGAATTCCCAAAGCATGTTGAACGTAAAGTTCTTCCAAGTCAATGTGTTGTTCCAACCGCCCTGGAACTTAGGCTCACGGTTACCAATTTCGTATGTAGTGCTACCATCGCATGTCGGCATACCGTTAGCGTCAAGCACTACCTTGCCGTCTGCTGTGCGAGTCCAGCGAGAACCGGAGATTGCCATGAAGTTACCGTCGTTGAACGAAGCAGCCTTTGCGTTACCTACCTGTACGTCTGTCACGTAAAGGATTTCGCAGCCGTCGAGAAGGTTGCCTACAGTACCGCGGTTACCAGAGAGATTGATACCGGTTTCCCATGTCCAGTCCTTAGTTTGGATTGGTGTGCCACTGATGCTCAACTCCATACCCTTGTTGTAAACGTCGCCGGCGTTGACTGAGTACAGGATGTAGCCCGAACCGTTTGACAAACGAGGAGTAAGAATCTGGTTGTAAGAGTTGTTGGTGTAGTAAGCGTAGTCAAATTTCAAGCGGTTCTTGAAGAAACGGAGTTCAAGGCCCAACTCTGTAGACTCTGTGATCTCAGGTTTCAAGTTGGCGTTACCACGCTGCCAATGGTGTCCCACTCCAGACACGCCACCGATATATGTACCTACCGGCCACAAGTATGTGCTGGTAACATAAGGATTGGTGTCCTTACCTACGCGAGCCCAAGATGCGCGAATCTTACCGAATGTAAGAATGTCGTTGTTCATCACGTCAAGATCCTGAAGCAACTGAGTGAATGCGAAAGCACCGCTGACAGATGGATAGAAGTATGAACGGTTGTCGATAGGAAGAGTAGACGACCAGTCGTTACGCCCTGTAACTGTTGCAAACACTGTGTTCTTCCAGTCCGCACGGAACTCACCGAATACGCCTACAAGACGTTTTTGCGTTCTTGAACTTTGGAAATTGCGGTCTGTAGGAAGAGCGTTGTCGAATGCATAGAAACCTGGAACCTGGAAGTTGTAAGCCATTCGGTAGTTGCTTGTTGTCTTGGTGTCGTCGGTCGATGTGCCGAGCATCAGATTGAGGTTGAAGTCGCCGAACTGCTTGTTGAAGTTGGTCATCAAGTTGGTCGACAAATATTGGTAGCGGAGAGAGTTCTCGCTCAACATACCTTTCTGCCAAGCCTCCTTGTATACACCGCCGGCACCGATACGGTTGGTGTTCTCAGTAGTATAAGAGTCGATACCCATACGGTAAGAAATCCACCACCAGTCGGTAATGTCGGCTTTTACTGAGAAGTTGCCGGTGAAACGCTCGGTGTTGTCCTTCATCTTGTTGTTGTTCAAAATCCAATATGGGTTGTCGCGCTCGTCAGCTACGTCAAGACGGTCGCCGAACATGCGGTAGCGTGTGCCGTCTTCGTTCTTATAATGAGTCATGTCGTCTGTAGGCGACCACATATAAAGACTTGACATTGTACCTGATCCGCTTGATCCATAAAGCGCTGCAGAAGTGATGGTCTTGTCGGTGCGTGCCTGTGAGTAAGCCACGTTGGCACCGAATGTGAACATCTTGAATTTCTGCTCGCCGTTGAAGCGGAATGTAGTCTTGGTGTAGCCGGTTGTCGGGATGATACCGTCCTGATCGTAGAACGAACCAGAAAGGAAGAAATTGCTATTCTTCGTACCACCAGAAATACTTAGGTTTGTATCCCATGCTCCAGCCTGCTGGAAAAAGTCACCGATATTGTCGTAAATTGGTGTGTCTGCATCAACTTTTGTTCCCCATGAATTATAAGCGAAATCGTCAAATGTAGTACCAATATAGTTCCCAGCTTTATCATAGTTGTCCTGAAGGAAACCACGGCGATAGCGGTTCTGGGTCTTAGGAAGATCCTTAACCCAAGAAGTGATATATTTAGCGGAGAGGTTGACCTCAACGCGTCCTTCTTTACCTTTCTTAGTAGTGATGATCACAACACCGGCAGATGCGCGCGAACCATAAAGAGCGGCTGCGGCAGGACCTTTGAGGACCGACATGTTCTCGATATCCTCAGGGTTGATATCCATCACACGGTTTGAGTTGGTTGTTGATGTCGACAAAGTACCGTCGAAGGCTGAGTTGCCGACTACGGAAGTCGAGTTGTCATAAATCACACCGTCAACAACAAACAGAGGCTGGTTGTCGCGCTCCAATGATGTACCACCACGGAGAATGATTTGCGAACCGGCACCTGCAGAACCTGAAGTCTGCGTAATGTTGACACCAGCAATCTTACCAGAAAGCGAGTTGATGGCGTTGGCTGACTTGTTTTTCATCAATTCGTCGGCGTTAAGATCGTCGACAGCGTAGCCAAGCGACTTTTTGTCTTTCTTGATACCGAGAGCGGTTACGACCACCTCGTCCAGATTTTGGGTTGTGCTTTTCAATGTCACAGTGTAGCTACGGGCAGCGCCAACAGCCACTTCCTGAGTCTTGGCACCCACATAAGACACGACAAGCACCTGACCTGGCTTGGCTTGCAGACGGAATTTACCATCGGCGTCAGTAGCCGCGCCACGATTTGTGCCTTTGACCGATACAACCGCCCCTATAAGAGGCTCTCCATTGGAATCATAAACAATTCCTGTTACTTCACCAGCCTGAGTCTGAGCATATGCTGTACCCCCCCCCATTGGTATGAACGGGGTTGCTCCTGCGAGTGAAAGTGCCACGAACATTGCACTTAGATTTTTCATAAGCATAATTAATTTATTTGGTTTGTTCCCACTTTTTACGGTGAGGGTTTTTCTCATAACAATCTCGTGCCGCCAAGCCATTTAAACCACGGCTTTTGCAGCTCAAATGGTTTTAGTCAATGCAAATTGAGAAAAAAAAAGCGAGACAAGCAAATATTTTTAATGTTTTTTTCGCATTTCTCAAACAATTTTTACCCAAAAAGAGAAAAATGTTTTAAAACATAATTTCACAACAAAAAAATCGGAGACACATCGCTGCATCTCCGATTCAATCAGCCTTCTCAACCACTGACAATTCATCGCAAAGCATTGGACACAGTAGGAACAAACTGCACTCCCAAGGCTGCGGCAATACGAAGGAAACTGGACAGCTGCACATCCACCTTGCCTCGCTCCACTCTTGCAATATAGCTCTGCTCTCTGCCCAATTTGTCAGCAAGTTGCTTCTGCGTCATTCTCAGTTCCTGCCTACGGCTACGCAATATTTGCCCGTAATACCATGAAAGCGCCTCCTCATGGAATTCATCACGAGCCGGTGTGTCTTGTCTTCCGTATTCATCAGCCAATTGCTGATTGAACGTTGGCAGTTTCTCTAATTTTTCTTCATTCAACTTTCTCATTGTTCCAACTCCTTTAATATAGATTGTGCCAATTCTATTTGCTTCCGATATTCTTTTGTTGATTTTTTCAGGAAGCCATTCAAAAGAACAATCTTTGTTGATTCTATTATATTTGATTTATCTACGGCAAACAAAATGGTACGATATTCATTATTACCAACCGAGACCCTCATTTCATACAAATCTGTATTCTCAAGATGCTTGACAAATTTTGTTGACACATCATAAATTGTCGTTATCACATCTATGACATATTTAAATTTTGTCTGCACCTTTGCTGGCAAAGATGCATAAAATGCCTCAAATTGTGGTGTCTTGTAAACAATTCTAATCTCTTTCATACGGACGCCTATAGCTTTCGCTCTGCAAATATAACCAATTAGTCATATTCACACAATAGAAAGCAACAAAAAAATCGGAGACACATCGCTGCGTCCCCGATTCAATTATTCACCACTATTCTACTCTCAGATAATCTTTTCCAAATCCTTAGTGTTCTGTCTAACCATCTCGTCGCTCACCTGATAATTGGCAAGATCGCCGGAAATATACTGGTCATATGCCGCCATGTCGATAAGCCCGTGACCCGACAGGTTGAAGAGTATCACCTTGCTTTCGCCTGCCTCTTTTGCTTTTTTTGCCTCGCGGATGGCAGCGGCGATGGCGTGCGACGACTCCGGAGCCGGGATTATGCCCTCCGAACGGGCAAACATTGTGGCTGCGGCAAAGGTTTCAAGCTGCGGGATGTCGACCGCTTCCATCAGGTTGTCCTCCTTCAGCTGGCTCACCACCGATCCTGCTCCGTGGTAGCGCAAGCCGCCGGCATGGATATTTGCAGGCGCGAAATTATGTCCGAGCGTGAGCATCGGGATGAGCGGTGTGTAACCAGCCTCGTCGCCGAAATCGTATTGGAACACGCCGCGGGTCAGCTTCGGACACGACTCCGGTTCGGCGGCGATGAAGCGCGTGTTGCGCTCTCCGCTGAAATTGTGGCGCATGAACGGGAATGAGATTCCGCTGAAGTTGCTGCCTCCGCCGAAGCATCCAATCACGATGTCGGGATATTCGCCAGCCATAGCCATCTGCTTTTCCGCCTCAAGTCCGATGACGGTCTGGTGCAGCGCCACGTGGTTGAGCACCGACCCGAGCACGTATTTGCAGTTGGGCGTCGACATCGCAAGCTCCACCGCCTCTGAAATCGCCGTGCCGAGCGAACCTTGATAATTAGGATTGTCGGTTATGATTTTACGTCCTGCCTTCGTCGACATACTCGGCGACGCTATCACCTCCGCGCCATAGGTCTCCATTATGGAGCGGCGGTAAGGTTTCTGATGATAGGACACCTTAACCATATAGACGGCAAGCTCCAGTCCGAAATGCTTGGCGGCAAGCGAAAGTGCCGCGCCCCACTGTCCGGCGCCCGTTTCAGTCGTTATGTTTGTAACGCCCTGTTGCTTGCAGTAGTATGCCTGCGGCACTGCCGAGTTAAGCTTGTGCGAGCCTACCGGACTGACGCTTTCGTTCTTGAAATAGATATGCGCCGGAGTGTCGAGAGCCTTCTCCAAGCCGCGGGCGCGCACCAACGGTGTAGGACGCCAGATTTTGTACATGTCGCGCACCTCCTCCGGGATTTCAATCCAAGTGTCGGCGGTGTTCATCTCCTGGCGCGATGCCTCTTCTGAGAAAAGAGGGAACAGATCTTCCGCTGTAAGCGGTTGTTTCGTTGCCGGGTTGAGCATTGGACGGGGCTTGTTGGGCATCTCCGCCACGACATTGTACCATGCTTCTGGAATCTCCTTTTCTTGCAAAAGGAATTTTTTCGAATCTTCGTTCATATCTGCATATTTATTTATTGACACTGCAAATATATGCCTATTTTTTGAATAAGCAAAACTTTTCGCATAAAAAATTAGATTTTATTCGAAATAAAACAAACATTCTGCATAAATATTACTTTATGCAATAGATTCCACCAGTTTTTGTATAATTTCAGGGAAGTTGACAATCCAAAAAGAATCTATTTTTTTAAATATTCTCATATACAAAATAAAAAAATATCTATAACTTTGCAATGGCTTCAAAACCAAACCACACGCCAAGCGTTTACCATAGCGCGGGTAATGGGAAGGCAGGAGAAGCCGCTATACATATAAAGGCGTTTGCTTGACGCTTCATATTCTACTCTTCAAACTTCGAACACTTGAAGAAATTCCGTAGGAAGTGAGGCAACGGTAGATGTCCTCGGGATGTGCTATGCAAAGGTGCGATATGCTTTGTTGAATGACTGGGCATATTGTAATTGTACACATATCGGCGTGGGCTTCGAAGTTGCTTATCTTTACGGAGAGGTGAGTTCGAAGACCCGAAGAGTGAGATAAGTAACGGGCACGAATCTCACGCTTTTTATTTATAGCTATGAGAACATTACCAAAATAGTCTTGCCGGGATTCCAAGACAGATGAAAATACACTACAAATCGTTATTATGGGTCAACGCAATTACTTAAAATTAGTTTGGATTTTGGCATTCTTAATTTTTGGAGGAATTAGTTGTTGGGCAACAGCCGAGTCTTTAAACCTTCTACTTCCGACATGGCCAGTCTTTTCATGTTGGGCAGTGACTATTGGTTTTTTCATTGTCGCATCAATTGGCACAAAAATGATAGTTGACAGCATAAACCAAGATATTTATCTTGACCATCGGACAGCTCATTTGTTTGTAGGAATCAGTTTGGTCGTTGTTTTTTGGCTCTTGTGTAGCATGCCTACTAATACACACACCTTTTTCTATCGAACTTCAATAAACAACCTCGTTACAAACGATATTGTTACTACACAAAGTTATCTCAATAAAATCACGGACAATACAAAAAACAAAGAATTGGCTTCACGAAAAGTAGAAGAACTTCACAGCAACATAACAAACTTGCTTGGAGATCTGGCCGCAGAAATACGTAATGAGGCCAATCCTGGTAATGGCCCAGAGGCAAAGAAAATTAGACGCAAACTCGCAGAAGTGCTTGGCCGTGCCACATCGGATCTTGACGGAGAGGGCATTTCCGCTTTGTCTTACAAGGGAACATCCAAGCAAGACCGTGAAAAGCTGATTGATGGTTATGAGAAGAAAATCCGGAGTCTTGAAGAATTCAAAGCGAAAGATATCGCAAACAACATTATGTCGCCAAGCAAAAATATGATAAAGAAAGTCAATGCAGCCAATCAGAATCTCAGTCTGTTGAAGAAATACATTGAAGACGGAACAATTGACTTAAACAATCCGGAAGACATTTCCGGTGCCAACGGCGTATGCGCCAAACTGAATGAAGCATATTCTCTAATTAGCGAAAATCGTGATTTCGTAACATTCAAAAATGACGAAGACAAACAACTTTATACGGCAGACAAACCGGAAACAAAAATCAACCGTCTGATTAGTGTAATTGACGTATGGATAGATTTTATCCATGGCAAGTTTACCGGGACAAGAATGATTTTCTGGGTAATCATATCAATATTAATTGATATTGCCGCATTTATATTCTTCGACTTAGCATTCAAAAAAGGCATTGATTAACAATTAAAAAATACGATATGGCAGATTTCGAACCCAATAGTGGCGCAGCAGCACCTGCTCAAAACACCGAACCAGCTTCTATCCAATCACAAAGCTCTATTTTTGGCAAGATCAACACTTCTCCTAAGACCAACGGGCTCTCTGACGAAGAAATACGTGACCCTAATAAAATAAAAATAACGATTGCCGACACTAGTATTCCAATTGTCGTTTTATTCGGTCCGCCTTCTTGTGGCAAAACAATGACATTGATAAGAATGACACGATTTCTCAGAAGCGTGGGCTATACAGTGGAGCCAGACCGTAGTTTCCGTCCATCAACCGATGGGCACTATGAGAATCTTTGTGACAATTTCGACAATATGGTTTCCCAAATAGAAGCAGCCGACAGTACTGACAAAATAAACTTTATGCTCGTAAAAGTATTCAAAGAGGGGAAACCCATATGCCAAATTTTAGAGAGCCCGGGTGAATACTACTTCAAACCATCCGACCCATCCGCGCAATTCCCGCTCTATATAAATGACATTACAAATAATAAAAACAGGAAAATATGGGTTCTGTTTACAGAGCCATCCCATACTAATAGATTGATGTCTCATAGTGATAAGAGAGGTTTGTATTCTAAAAAGATTAGCAAACTAAAATCAAAATTGTCTTCACGTGACAGGATTATATTCTTATACAACAAAATCGATGAGACACCATTTGTCAATGGTATTGGAAAAATCAATTATCGTCAAGCCATTAAGGATGTGCAGAACAATTATGATAATATTTTTGCTCCATTCAAGAACCTTAATCCGATAACAAAACTATGGCAGGAATATCGGTTCGATTTTGTTGTGTTCCAATCGGGCGATTTTGTGAAGACGGAGGATGGCAGTTATTCATTCTCTGTAGGCAACGATTATTATCCTAAAAAATTATGGGAATTTCTTTTAAAAAACATTAGAGGTCATTAAAGGTTAAAACTCTTATGAATGTAGATATTTTATTTTATGGAATCCCATATGGGGAAGATTTTTATGCCGTTGGTTCAAAACCTACAGATGAAAATGACAAGATTTATTGCGGAAAATTTTATGCCAATATTAAAGAACAACCTCCAGTTAAGTTTGTCGTAGAAATAAGAAAAACAGCGGGCAAAATTTATTGCTATTACAACTACCTTGTCTATAGAAATCCAAATGCTCCCAAAGGTGAAGTTTTGGACAATGCCAATCGCCCGGGCTCTTATTTTGGCATTACGCTGAAAATAGAAGGCTATTTATTTCTTGAAATACGAGAGATGTATGATATGCTTACTGACATTTTCAATTTTTATGTCGCTGGACAAATCCTCAAGAAAGAAGACAAAGACAATCTAAAATGGGCTTTCCCAACATTGGCAAATGCAAAAAATAAGTTAGAAGAAATCTGCAAGGAGCTGTCATCTAAATCTTGTCGCATCCCTAATGAAAAATTTGTAAAAATATTAGGAGTTGGCAACATATGTTATACATACAAATGTCTGCATCTTTATTCTTACAGCAACAATGACATACTTTCAATATTAAAATCTGACGACCGTATTGCGTTATCTCCTTTTTATAAAAGCGAGGAAATGCGACTGGCTGAAGACAAGCATAAACAGGAAATAGAAGAAATGAATAGAAGAATGATTTCTTCCAAGAAGGAGAACGATGAGAAAATAGACAGTCTAACCAAGGAAATCAGCCAATTGAAGAATTATACTGAAAAATCCGACAGAATATTTAATCAGTTGGAAAGCGTACTTGCCAATAGACCCAGATTAAAGGACCCCTCTCAACCTTCAACTAAAAATCACTATCCGACGCGCAAGAGAGATTGTAACAATGATTCGTCGACAAGCCAGCGTTCTAAACCTTCTCCGCAGCCTACAGGGAACTCTAATAAATCCGCTAAATCTAACATAGTTATTGGAGGAATCATAGTAGTGTTATTGGCTATCATTGTATCCCTTTACAATTGCACAGGGTCGTTTAGGTATTGGATATAACGGAGAAAAATTTAATGAACAGAGTTTCAAAATATACAAACAATGAGGAACCGGATATTTATGCTAATGCTATCGTTGATTATATCAATGGTATCTTCTTGTCATAAAGAGAAGAAAAAAGCTGTTTTTTATGATACTGAGTCGGAAGCAACAACCGATGCAACCGACTCTAACGACGATGTCATTACCGTTCCTTTTGAAGAAATTGGAGGCGTAAAATACGTGAATGTGAAGGTAAATGGCATTGGTTTTGAAATGATTTTTGACACAGGCGCTTCAACAACTCTGATTTCATTGGCGGAAGCTCGTTATCTCTGGGACAAAAATTTGTTGACACAAGACGACATTATTAAAAGGGAACAGTATACCGTTGCAGATGGCAGCATTTGCGATGGTTTGATTGTCAACCTTAAGGAAGTTGTGATTGACGACCAGATTGTGTGCAGAAATGTACTTGCCTATGTTTCCAACACAACTAAATCCCCATTACTACTAGGCAATGAAGCCATTGACAGAGTTGCTTCGTTCAGTATTGATAATGAAGCAAAAACGATTAATTTTAAATTGAATGAGTGATGAACACTGCAATTTACATTTTCGGGAAGTTCGCCAATAACAGATATTTGCAATATCCTTTAGACTATACTAAAAGATTATTCTTGAAATTCAAGAATTTATCAAACGATGATTGCCAACTGATAATACATAGGAATGGCGATTTGATATACTACAACTATATTTATCAATTCAGCGCACAGTGTTTCATAGGAATCTGCGTCATTGTAAATGGTATAAGGTTTACGGATTCAGACAAATTGTTAATTGCATTCAAGAACATAATAGAGAGGACTTTCAAATATCGTAGCAAATTGCTTAATTTTGACATTCACTCTCGGGAACGCCAGTGGCTAATACAAGGTTTAAGACAGGAACTGACAACTATTAAATACAAATCGCTCTCTCCTCAGAAACTAAATTCAGACAAAAATGCTATTGAAACAATTACTCTCGAAACTACGATGAAGCGTTTGCCATCAATGACCATGTCAAGCACTGCAATTATATCAAATATTGATAATTCTTATTTACCTTGGTATAATATTTACCTTAATGGTAGTAAACAGCAAACGCAAGATGACATTTGGCAACGTTGCCTAATCATTTTCTTCTTTGCTCTTATTACAGCTAGCATTGCAGTTGTTATTGCTTTAGCAGCCCTGTCATAGTTTCTATCAATCTTATATTTACGTTGCTTTTTACAGTCATCGCAATCAGTCCATTCTTTTTTCCACCAGTTTTTGTATAATTTCAGGGAGATGCGCCTGCTCGAGCGCGTGGATTTTTGCGGCAAGAGTGTCGGGAGTGTCGGACGGGGTGACCGGACAACGGAACTGGGCAATCGCCGCTCCAGTGTCGACACCTTCCGACACATAGTGGATGGTGATGCCGCTCTCCGCCTCGCCGGCGGCGATAACGGCGCGATGCACATTCATTCCCCACATTCCTTTGCCTCCGAACTTCGGCAGCAGCGATGGATGCACGTTGACAATCCGTTCGGGAAAGGCTTCCAGCACTTCCTTCGGCACCACCGTGAGAAATCCGGCAAGCACCACCAGGTCGACTGCTGCGTCACGCATCACAGCGACTGCCTTTTGCGGATTTTCGCGCCATTCAGCACGCGGAACGATTACCGCAGGCACTCCATAGGGCTTCAGCCTGTCGATCACCGGCGCCTCGCGGTCGGCAATCAGCAACGCCACTTCCGCCACATCCGAATTTTGAAAATATGCGGCAAGATTCTCGGCGTTTGAGCCTGTTCCGGAAGCAAGAATGGCGATGCGGCGTCTCATGGCTGATTAGAATTTCTGCATGTCGACAAGTTTCTTGTAATAGCGGTTCATGGCGATAAGCTCGTCGTGCGTGCCGCGTTCCACAATTTTGCCCTCATGCATCACGCATATCTGGTCGGCATTGCGAATTGTCGACAACCGGTGGGCAATGACGAGAGTGGTGCGGTTTTTCATCAGCCGGTCAAGAGCCTCCTGTACCAGACGCTCGCTCTCCGTGTCGAGAGCCGATGTCGCCTCGTCGAGAATCAGCAACGGAGGATTCTTTAGTATCGCGCGCGCGATGCTTATGCGCTGACGCTGTCCGCCCGACAGTCGGCCTCCGCGGTCGCCGATATTGGTGTCGTAGCCCTGCTCGGTTTCCATAATGAAGTCGTGGGCGTTGGCAATGCGCGCCGCCTCTTCCACCTGTTCGCGCGTGGCGCCGTCGACACCGAAGGTTATGTTGTTGTAGAAACTGTCGTTAAACAGTATCGCCTCCTGATTGACGTTGCCCATCAATGCGCGCAGATCCTTGACGCGGAATTGGCGTATGTCGGTGCCTCCGATAGAGATTGAGCCCTCCTGCACGTCGTAGAAGCGCGGCAACAGGTCGGCGAGTGTCGACTTTCCGCTGCCCGACTGTCCCACCAGCGCCACCGTCTTTCCATAAGGGATATCCAACGTGACACCGTCAATCACCCAGTCCTGACCATAACGGAAGCGCACTCCGTCATAGTGGATGTCGAAATTCTCCGACGGCAGGGTCTTTGGCTCGGCAGGGTCTTTTATAGGATTGTCAGCGCTGAGAATCTTGTCGATACGTTCCATCGACGCCAAACCTTTCTGCACGGAGTAGACAGCCTTCGACAAGTCCTTCGCCGGATTGATGATGCTGTAGAATATCACCATATAATAGATGAATGTAGGCGCGTCGATGATATTGTTGCCTGAAAGAATAAGTGTCCCTCCAAACCACAGCACGATGGCGATGGTCATCGTGCCGAGAAACTCGCTCATCGGGTGTGCGAGCGACTGGCGTCGGTTGATGCGGTTCGACGTGTTGTAGAACTGCTGGTTCTCACCGTGGAAACGCGCGCTCATCTTATGTTCCGCATTGAATGCCTTGACAATACGCAAGCCGCCGAGTGTCTCCTCGATGGTCGACATCAGCGTACCCCACTGCTGCTGTCCCACGAGCGACGTGCGCTTCAGCCTCTTGCCTATGCGCCCCATCACGAGTCCAGCCACTGGCAGCAGCACAAACACAAAAATCGTCAGCTGCCAACTAATCACAATCATCATGCCCAGGCACACGACAATCATAATCGGATTCTTGAACATCATATCGAGCGATGCCATGATGGAGTTTTCCACCTCAGCCACGTCGCCCGACATACGCGCCATCACGTCGCCCTTGCGCTCGCTCGAGAAGAAGCCGATAGGAAGGCCCAGAATCTTGTCGTAGACAAAGTTGCGGATGTCGCGCACGATTCCCGAACGAATCGGAATCAGGAAATAGAGGCTGAGATATGTGGCGCCGGTCTTGAACGCAGTCATCACCACGAGTGCCACAGCGAGAAGCATCAGGGTGACCGACGGACCAAGATGAATTTTGCAATAATATGCAGAATAGTAGAAATTATTGATTGCCACATCCTTGAACGAGCCGCTTGTCCAGTCCATATAGTGATAGACCACCCCTTTGTCGCCCATAAAGAGCATCTCGAGAATCGGGATTATCAATGCAAAGGAGAAAAGCGTCAGAAACGCCGCCAGGATATTGAAGAAAATGTTGAGAAACAAATATTTCTTGTATGGCGGCACAAAGCGGCGCAATATTTTAAGGAATTCTTTCATTATTAATTTCTAAATAAAATTTAAAGTGGTGCAAAGATACGCAGATTTCTGCATTCTGTCTATTATGCGATTGCTTTTCGGTCGCATTTAACTACTTTTGTATACAAAAATAGAAGGAAAAATGAAAAACTCGACCTATTTACTTATTGTCATAATCTCGCTTTTTTCAACAGTCTTCGCATCGGCTGCCAACGTCAAGGGTCTGCTCGTCGACAACAACGACCAGACTCCGCTGATAAGCGCCACGGTGCAATTGCTGTCGGCACGCGACAGCAGCCTGGTGAAAGGCGTCGTGAGCGATGTCAACGGTCATTTCCGCTTCACGGGAGTGGCTCGCGGTAAATATGTTGCAAAAGTATCATACGTAGGCTACGAGACAACTACCGTGGCAATCAGCGTTGGCGACGCCACCGTCGACCTCGGCAAAATCGCCGTCAAGGAAAACTCCATCATGCTGCGCGATGCCGAAGTGACGGCGGTACGCGCTGAAGTGAAGGTGATGGAAGACACGGTGGAATACAATGCCGACTCCTACAAAACACAGCCAAACGCCGTGGTGGAGGACTTGCTGAAACGTTTGCCGGGAGTGGAAGTGGGCAGCGACGGCAAAATCACGGCGCAAGGAAAGGAAGTCACCAAAATCCTTGTCGACGGCAAGGAGTTCTTCTCCGACGATGCAAAGGTGGCGTCGCGCAACATTCCGGTGGACATGGTCGACAAGCTGCAGGTAATCGACCGCAAGAGCGACTTGGCAAGGATAACCGGCGTTGACGACGGCGAGGACGAGACCGTGATCAACCTTACGGTGAAAAAAGGTATGAAGCAGGGATGGTTCGGCAATGTGACAGTGGGCTACGGCACCGACAACCGCTACTCCGGCAACCTGATGGTGAACCGGTTTGTCAACGACAACCAGTTTTCAATCGTGTCTGACGCCAACAACATCAACGAGATGTCGTTCTCGATGCCCGGCAACGGACGTTTTCGTCGCTTCGGCGGTGTCGACGGTGTGAACGACGCGCAAAACGTAGGTTTCAATTTCAATGTGGGCAATGACGAGATATTCCGCGCCGGCGGCGATGTGATGTATTCCCACAGCCGCCAGAAAACGCAGCAGACGAGCAACAAGCAGTATCTGTTTGCCGACTCGACAAGCTATGAGAACGCTTTCAGCAACGCAATCGACCGCAGCCACAACCTGACGGGCAATTTCCGAATGCAATGGCAGGTCGACTCGCTCAACACTCTTGATTTCCGCCCATCGTTCATGCTGAGTGTCAACGACAGCGACAAGGCGTCGTGGAGCCGCCTGTTTGCAGGCGACGCCAACCGCACCGCGGTCAACAGCTCCGACAACCTGCTGACGAGCAGCGGCACGAGCTACGACATCGGCGGTGAGGTGGTCTACAACCATAAATTCCGCAACCGTCCGGGCCGCTCGTTCTCCACGCAGGTGACTTACAAATACAGCAACACAAAAGAGGACGAGACTACATATTCAATCAACAAATATTTCCTTCAACCCGACCAGGACGAGACACGCGACCAATACACCGACAACCATCAGTGGAGCAGCCGTGTGGGCGCGCGTCTGACGTGGACGGAGCCTATCGGCGACATCAAAAAGGCCCGGTTCCTGACGTTTGCCTACCGCATGAACTACTACTTCAACAATGCCGACAAACTGGTGTACAACGCCGACCGTGAATATGACCCACAACGCGCCCTGCGCATACTCGAGGATGGCTACGGCATCGTGACAAATCACGTGGTTGCAAACACTCTGGCTGCCGAGAGCGGTGTGCTCGACGAAGACCAGAGCAACAGGTTCCGCAACGACCAGTTCTCACAGCAGATACGCGTCGGATTCAAGCAGAACCGCAAGAAATACCGCCTCAACGTGGGCGTGTCGGTCAACCCGACAATGATGAAGAGCGAAAACCTGCTGAACAGCGAGAAAAACATCCCGGAACGATGGGTGTGGAACTATGCGCCGTTCATGCGGTTCCGCTACTCCATCTCGAAGACAAACTCACTCGCCATCGACTATCGCGGACGCTCGACGTCGCCAACAATGACGCAGTTGCAACCAGTCCCCGACGAGAGCAATCCGTCGCGCATCGTGGTGGGTAATCCCAACCTGCTGCCGGCGTTCAACCACCGCATCTCCGTGCGCTACAACAATTTCAACCAGGAGCGTCAGAGCAGCATTATGGCGTTTGGAGGAATCAACGTGGCGCAAAACAGCATCGTCTCAAAAACCATCTACGACAAGGAGACCGGCAAGCAGACCACCACATACGACAACGTGAACGGTGTGTGGAGCGCAGACGGAATGATGATGTACACGTCGCCAATCGGAAACCGAGGCTGGAGATGGACCAACAACGCATTCGCACGCTATTCGCGCGCCGTGGGATTCAACAACGGAGAGCGAAACTACAGCGGAACGCTGATGCTGAGCGAAACTCCGAGCATCGCCTTCCGCAACGACATCGTCGATGTTGAGCTGCGCCCGTACTACAACTATCAGCAGACACGCAACTCAATTCAGACCGACAACCGCGACATCCACTCATACGGTGGTTCGTTCAACGCGAACTACTACACTCCTTTCGGACTGTCGATAGGCTCCGACATCACCTACAGCGCCACCAGCGGATACTCTGCCGGCTACGACAACAACCAATGGCTTTGGAACGCGTCGCTGTCATACGAATTTCTCAAAGACAAGTCGGCGACAATTGCACTGAAGGCATACGACCTGCTGCAACAAAAGAAAAACGTGTCGCGCAGCGTGACGGCAAACTACATTGAGGACCAGCAGTTCAACACCGTGACGCGCTACGTGATGCTGACGTTCTCCTACCGCTTCACACGGCTCGGCAAAGGCACGTCGGAAAAAGACATCAACTACGACGGTTTCGCCCCCGACGGACACCGCCCGCCAGAAATGCCCGCCGACATGAAGCGCGAAGGCAACCAGCGGCCGCCGATGGGACCCCCTCCGGGAGGCCGCCGGCCATTCTAAAAGCATCCTGACTTATAGGCATTATACAGCATTACAGACGGCGCAGGCAAACCTTGTTACAATTTTTATCACATCATTGTTTTGCCGATGCGATAAATAAGACTACCTTTGTGCTGACAAACATATATAAGCCTATCACTTAAATGTTATAGTTATGCCTAAATGTATCGGTATATTGACATCAGGAGGCGATGCCCCTGGAATGAATGCGGCGATTCGCGCCGTGACCCGCTCGGCAATCTTCAACGGTATTGCCGTGAAGGGTATCTATCGTGGCTACCGCGGACTGGTAACCAACGAAATTGTTGAATTCAAGACGCAAAACGTTTCAAACATCATCCAAGTCGGCGGCACAATCCTGAAGACTGCACGCTGCATGGAGTTCCGCACAGAAGAAGGTCGGAAAATCGCGTACGACAATATGGTCAACGCGGGCATCGACTCTCTTGTGGTGATCGGAGGCGACGGCTCTCTGACGGGCGCACGCATCTTCGCCACAGAATATAACATCCCGGTTGTAGGTCTGCCTGGCACAATCGACAATGACCTATACGGAACCGACACGACAATCGGATATGACACGGCTCTCAACACCATCATGCAATGTGTGGACAAAATACGCGACACGGCGACTTCTCACGAGCGTCTGTTCTTCATCGAGGTGATGGGACGCGACGCCGGATTTCTCGCCCTCAACGGTGCAATCGCCGCTGGCGCAGAAGCTGCCATAATCCCGGAAATCTCCACCGAGGTCGACCAGTTGGAGGAACTCATCAACAACGGTTTCCGCAAGAGCAAGAACTCTTCAATCGTGCTTGTTGCAGAAAGCCCTGTGACGGGCGGCGCAATGGCGCTTGCCGAACGCGTGAAAAACGAATATCCGCAATATGAGGTGCGCGTGTCGATTCTCGGACACTTGCAGCGAGGCGGATCGCCTACTGCCCACGACCGCATCCTCGCATCGCGCATGGGCGCGGCTGCCATCGACGCTCTCCTTGAGGACCAGCGCAACGTGATGATTGGCGTGGCAAACGATGAAATCGTTTACGTGCCGTTCTCAAAGGCTATCAAGAAGGACAAACCAATAAACCGCGATTTGCTCGACACGCTCCGCCGTCTGTCGATCTGATTCGCACTGGTTACAACCTCTCATACTGCAAGACGCCCCACAAAATGGGGCGTCTTCCTTTTTGCTCCCAACTCTCAAACGGACTATTTTATGACTTCGACGCTCAAAAAACGCGCATTTGCGAGGTTTTTCCTTTTCCTTAAGAACAATAATGCCGAAGTAAACCCCACAGCGCAAAGTCAATCAGCAGTCCTATGTATTCTTCGCCCATCGACTACTTTAAATTGGTCAGGTCTGTCAATATCCAAATGATTATCCTTGCTCCAACAAGTTCTTGTCCGTCAGGAAATCCAAGAGTCCGACAGTCAACACACCGAGTTCGTCCTCCTTGCGGTGAATATCATCACCAACAATGACAATCTTACGGAAGTGGTCATTGATTGACAATAATGGGCGACGTTCTTGCTGTTCCTTCTCTGGCGTAGGCATGTGAAAAGCCGACTGTATATAGAATCTGTATGGAGGACGGTTCACCACAAAGTCAACTTCCAACTGCCTTCTGACAAACTTGCCGTTCTTATCCTTGCCGCCAAGTTCAACCAATCCTACATCCACATTATATCCACGACTACGAAGTTCATTATAGATAATGTTTTCCATAATGTGCGTTTCCTCTTGTTGACGATAGTTAAGAATGGCTGCACGAATGCCGATGTCTGCGAAATAGTATTTCGTCTCAGTCCCAATATATTTTCTGCCTTTCACATCATAGCGTAAGGCTTCTTCTATCAAGAAAGAGTCTTTCAGATAGTCAATGTATTGTTTTATAGTGTCTCTTTTTATGGTTACCCCTTGTGCAGATTGAAAGGTATTGGCTATTCTCGTCGGATTGGTTGACGAACCAATGCCCGAGGCAAGCACACGCACCAATTCCTTCATTCCTTCAGGATTACGCAGATGGTTGCGCTCAATTACGTCACGCAGATAGGTGGTTTCATACAGTCCACGCAAATAGTCAGTCTTCTTTTCTTCCGTTTCCAACAGAGCCACTTGCGGTAGTCCTCCAAAAGTATAGTAGTCCATCCATGCCTTGCGTATGTCGCCACCTACGCCCTTGAAATATTCATCAAAAGTGAGAGGCCAAATGCGTATCTCGTCACCTCTGCCTCGGAACTCTGTTACGACATCACTTGACAGGAAACGAGAGTTTGAGCCCGACACATACACATCTACATTCCTCATATGTGTCAAGCTGAGAATAACCTCCACAAATTCTTCTACCAGTTGCACCTCGTCTAAGACTATATAATAAGGATTGCCATCCTCCACTACCTTTGAGTCTATATAGTCGAGCAAGGCATCAGGCTTCCTCAACCGTCTGTTTCGGAAATCATCAAGTTGTATCTCGATGATGTGACTATCAGTCACCCCATGTTCCAACAACCAGTTATGCCAAAGGACAAACAACAGGAATGACTTTCCACATCGTCTGACACCTGTTATAATCTTCACAAGGCCGTTTCCACGTCCTGCGATAAGTTCATCCAAGTATTTCTTTCGTTCAAATATCATATTAGAGTGTTATTTTTGATATTAGTATCATATTTTACACCACAAAAATAGCGTTTTATTCCGAAAAGCAGCATAAACGAAACAAAAAATGTGCGTTTGACAGCTAAACTTTTCAATGAAGATTTCTGGGTGACGCAATGACGAAGTCATAAAAAAGCCCGGACTTGCTCACGCAGATCCAGGCCCCTATTTAACAAACCTTTCTTACTTTTATTTCCACTAACGGAAAGAACCTAACTATTATAAATGTATGATAAAAAATTACTCTATTTCACAACTTTCAGTGTCGTCGCCGCACCTTCTGCCGTTACGGCTTTGACCACATAAACGCCATCAGCAAGACCTTCTGCGGCAAGGGCGTTGCCCTCAACCTCACCGGCAGCCACCAATCGTCCGTTAAGGTCGTAGACCGAGGCGGTGCCGATGGCTGCGTTGCCAGTAAACTGCAGGCATTCGCCGGCAAAATGACAAGCCACTTTTTCAGTGTCGATTGTCATGTCGGAAACACTGCCGTTAGGATTGAACGTAAGGCAGCTGATGTGAATGCCGCTCGGCGAGTATGGTCCGCCGTCTTTAATGCGGATACGCTGCTTGCCGGCAGCAAGCGACACGGCAAACTGCACATCGACATAGGATTGGTTATCGTTTGGAAGTTGAAATTGTCTGTTGTCAGCAAGTGTCGACAGCTCTTTGCCGTCGTTGTCCACACTGTAGATGCCCACTGTCGGGTCGAAACGCGTAGGCTCGCCCATGCCGCTCACTCGGAGGGTAAGCGTATAGCTGCCCGCCGCAGGCACATCAAACTGATAGTCGGCATAAGCGCCTGAATTGAATTTCGTAATCTCAATCGGCGACGGGTTTTTGCCGTCGAACGACGATCCGAGCACAAGGGTGTTTGAATTGACATATTCAACCGCGGGCACCACCTCTGTCATAGAGTGGTAGCGTGTCTGGTCGAAGTCTGACATATTCACATACACTTTGCCCTGCTCCGACAGCTCGCGCTCTCCGACACCGTTTTTCGGCACTATCAATCCGTAGGCTGGCGATGTGGTTATCGAGCCTTTTGCCTTGAACCATGCGTAGCGATACACCTTCTCGCTCTTTTCAAGATATTCCACCTGCGCCACCATCGACGTGATCTGCGCCTCCGGGGTCACGGTGTTGTTGCCCGGCCAGTTGCAGAACTCCGTGAGCCATATCTGCTTGCCGTAGAGTCCGTAGAATTTGTCAATCATTGTGCGCATTCCGTCCACGCCGCCTGAATAGTTATGGATGGCAATGTAGTCGAACGCGTCCTTGCCCACGAGATTCACAAACTTGGCATACCATGTATACGGGTCGTTCTCAGGGCCGTCGGGAGAATGGTTTACCGCCGGGCCCACAAGTTTCAGTCCAAGTTCTTTGGCAAGAGCCTGAACAGCAGGCCATGCCGCTGCAGCCGCCTCAGGGGTCATATTTGCCTGATTCTTGAAGTTCGGCTCGTTGAAACCGAGCAGATATTTAGTCTCTGGATGCGATTTGCAATAACTGCGGATGTTGTCGGCATTGTAGTTGGCATTCCAGCACATCGGAACAAACTCGAAATCGGCATCAGGCAAGTCCTTGATGTTGTTGTTAGGCACGTTGCCCCACGTGTAGAACCATGACGTTCCGGTTTTTATCACATCGATTTCTTCCTTCAGGTTGAAAGCGTTCTCGCTCACTCCGCGCTTGAAGCTCTTGGCGTCGGCAGAGAGTACGCCAATCGCCAAAGCCAAAGACGTAGCTGTCAGTATGATATTGTTTTTATTCATTGCTATTGTCGTATTATTCAGTTACAGTAAATTTCACAGGTGTTCCGCTGGCACTGTCGGTCGACACCCACACTTGGAAATCGCCCGGCTCCACAACGGTCGTCTCGCTCGAGGTGTGGAATGCCAAGTCGGATGCCTTCAGCGTGAATTTAACGTCGCGGCTCTCGCCTGGTTTCAACGTGATTTTTTCAAAGCCCTTAAGTTCGCGCACCGGACGTGTCAGCGAGCCGACAAGGTCGCGCACATAGAGCTGCGCAGTCTCGGAAGCCTCCACTTTGCCAGTGTTGCTGATTGTGCAAGCCACTTCGATCTCTCCCGTCTTGTCCATCGTTGCCGATGAGAGGCGCACGTCGCCGTAGGCAAACGTGGTGTACGACAGTCCGTAGCCGAATGGAAACGCAGGTCCGTCGCCGGCATCAAGATAGTAGCCTGTGCATCCAGTGGATGTCTGCCCTGCCTCGAGATCGATGTCGTCCATCAGCACGATGTTGCTTGCCGGACGGCCTGAATTGTTATGGTTGTAGTACATAGGCTCCTGACCAGCCATCCGCGGGAACGACATAGGCAGTTTGCCCGACGGCACTGCCTCGCCGGCAAGCAGCTTTGCAAGTGCCGGACCTCCCATTGTTCCCGGATGGAACATGAAGAGAGTGGCGTCGGCAAGGTCAACCTCTTCGCTGATTGTCAGCGGACGTCCTGCCATCACGACAAGTACCACCGGCTTGCCTGTGGCTTTCAGCGCTTTGAGCATCTCAGTCTGCGCGCCAGGCAGAGAAAGGTCGGCACGGCAGTGAGCCTCGCCCGAAAGCACAGCCTCCTCGCCAGCCACCATCACCACGATGTCGGCCTGCTTGGCAGCCTCCACAGCTTTGCGGATTCCCTCCTCGCTTTTGTCGCGGCTGTATGTGAGTCCCGGCTCGAACACAAGATTGTCGCCAAGTGTCTGGCGCAGAGTCTCGAGCGGAGTCACTGTGCGGGTCTTGTCAAGGTCGAAGCACCAAGTGCCGTTCTGGTCGTGCTTGGCATCGGCCATCGGTCCCACAAGCGCCACCTTCTTGCCCGTGAACGGCAGCACACCGTTGTTTTTCAGCAATACGGTGCTTTCCTCAACCATACGTTCCGCTGCCTCAAGCGACTCCGGAGCGTAGAATTGGTTTGCGCGTTTCATGTCAACATACGGATTGTCAAACAGTCCGAGACGGAATTTCAGACGCAACACGTTGCGTACCAGCCCATCGATTACTTTCTCATCCACTTTGCCCTCTTCAACAAGAGCTTTCAGATGGCGGGTATACGCATAGCTTTCCATATCCACATCGACACCGGCAAGCGCAGCCTTGAGCGCCGCGTCCTTAAGGTCGGTGCAATAGCCTTGCGGCACGAGTTGCATAATCGAACCCCAGTCGCTGCACATCACGCCGTCCCAGCCCCACTTGTCGCGAAGCACGTCGCGCATAAGATAGCGGTTGGCCGAAGCCGGGATGCCGTTGTTGTCGTTGAACGCACACATAAACGTTGCGCTGCCCGCTTTGGCACACGCCTTAAACGGCGGCAGATAAACATCGTGCATCACAACATCTGGAATCCACGTTGAATTATAATCTTTGCCACCCTCTGCCGCACCGTAGCCTACAAAGTGCTTTGTGCAGGCAGCCATAGTGTTTGGCTGTGACAGGTCGTCGGTCTGATATCCACGCACCATCGCCACGCCCACTTTTCCTGCAAGATAAGGATCCTCGCCGGCCGACTCGGCGCAGCGTCCCCAACGGGCATCGCGCGAGATGTCGACCATCGGAGAGAATGTCCAGCGCACACCTGTCGACGAAGCCTCCTCGGCAGCAATGCGCGCACCCTGCTCGATGAGGGCAAGATTCCACGAAGCCGCCTGTCCAAGAGGTATAGGGAAGATTGTCTTGAATCCATGAATCACGTCGCGTGCAAAAATCAACGGGATGTGCAGACGGCTGTTTTTCATAGCCTCTTTCTGCAATTTGTTGACCACCACTGGGTCCACCTCATTGAGAATAGAGCCGATGCCGCCGGCTTTCACAATCTGCACCATCTCAGGGCTATAGCCCTGTCCTGTCTGCTGGTTGATCTGACCGATTTTCTCTTCCAAAGTCATCTTCGACAGCAGCTGGTCGATTTTTTTCTCGATATCATCGTTTCCGGCTGAAAGTGCATAGCCCATCGCAAAAACGGTGAACAGGCACAACAGCACTACTTTCTTCATCATGTTCTGATCGTTCATATTAGGTAGGAAGTTTTTCTGTTATTTTTTGATATTCAATGATATTTGTTTCTTTGGCTGATAAACGCGCACATAGTCGACAAGCATCTCCGCGCCGCCGGCAGGTATCGCTGTCACATTATCGGCATTGTGGATGTTTGGGAAATCGCCGCCTACGGCGAGGTTGAACAACAGGAAGTTGGCCTTGTTGAAGAAGGCGTGCTTGTCGCTGTTCTTGCCTATCGCCGCCGACAGATAAGGCTTGTCGGCGTTGTCGACAAACATTTCTATCCGTGTCGGAGTCCACACAACAGTATATATGTGAAACTCTCCGTCCTGGAGGCTCGACTGATGCTTTCCGGCAGCCACCTGCTGACAGTGCATGTCGGAGCTGACACCCCAGTGGAGCGCGCCGTTGAACAAGCGTTCCTGCGTTCCGTCCATGATGCCGTCGGCATGTCCCATCTCAAGCACATCGGTCTCGCCGCATGCCGGCCATCCGCACTCCTTGATGTCGTCGCCCATCATCCAGAATGCCGGCCACAAGCCATTGGCTGTCTTCGGCAGTTTGATGCGCGCCTCAACTATTCCGTATGTAAACCCCACCTTTCCACAGGTGTTGACGCGTCCGGAAGTAAACGCGTGTCCGTCGTAATCCTGACGACGGGCTGTGATGACGAGATTTCCGTCGCGCACAGCCACGTTGTCAGCATTGTCGACATAGTACTGCAACTCATTGTTGCCGCAGCCCGAGCCGTTGACCTCCACGTTCCAGTAGTCGCGGTTGAGAGCGGAGCCGTCGAAATTGTCCTTCCACACCAGCTTGTATCCGTCTTTTTTCGGAACAGCATAGGCATCAAAACCGACTGCGACAGCCATTGCTATAAATAATATCTTTGTCAGTCTGTTCATTACAAGTTATCGGATTACGATTTTCTTTGTCGCCTGTCCGCATTTCACAATGTAGACACCGCCCTGCAGGTCAGCCACAGAAATCTCCGTGCCGCAAGCCGAGCGCACAAGGCTTCCGTTGATGTTGTAGACGCAGATTGTCGATGGAACCGACACTGCTACCGTATTGCCGTCGAATGCAATTTCAGTTTCGGCAACCACATCACCGACAGACGCGCCACCCTGCTCATCGCCAGGCGACAGCGTGTTGAGCGACTCGTCGGCAGTGCCTTTCTGATACACCTTCACATAGTTCACATACATGCTTGCTTGGTTGCCGTTTCCGGCATTGAGCGCAGTAATGCCCGATGCATCCCAGATATTTGGGAAATTGCCTCCCACAGCGAGGTTGAACAATATGAAGTTCTCCTTGTGGAAGTAATATCCCGGTGCGCCGGTGTCGCCGGTTGCGGGAATTGTCATCTCATAATAAGGAGCGGCATTCGGATACTTGTCGAGATCGACATACATCGCTATGCGGTTCTGATCCCAAATGCAAGTATAGATGTGGAACTCTCCATCCTGAAGGCTGTAGTCATAGGTCACCGCACGGGCATAGTTGGGGTGGTTGTTCCACGACTGTCCCCAATGGCATGCGCCGTTGAAATAGCGGTCCTGCACACCGCGGTTGATGCCGTCGATGTGACCGAACTCCATAATGTCGGTCTCGCCGCATTTAGGCCAGCCCACTTGGTCAAAGTCGTTGCCCATCATCCAGAATGCCGGCCACAAGCCGTTGGCTGTCTTAGGCAGTTTTATCGCCGCTTCCACCTTTCCGTGGGTAAACGCCACCTTGTTTTTCGAGTTTATACGTCCCGAAGTGAACTGCTTGCCGCTGTACACCTCGCGCACAGCCGTCAGAATAAGGCAATGGTTGCCCTTGCCGTCGTCGCCGAGACGCACATTGCGGTCGAGGTCGGTGTAGAACTGCAACTCGTTGTTGCCGCCGCCGGAACCGTTCACCTCAATGTTCCAACGGTCCGGACGCAGCTCGGAGTCGTCAAACAAATCCTGCCACACCAACCGGTATCCGTTGGTTTCGCCGGTGCCCACCTGAGCGTCTTTCGCCACTGCTGGAAGCGCTGCGCACGAAGCCAACGCCATGAAGAGTAGTTTCTTGCTGAGATTCATTATTTTTTCTTTCTATATTATTTCAATACAACTTTCTTCACTGCATTACCAGCCTTTACAATATAGATGCCGGCAGCAATATCCTCTATACCCATTATAGAAGCATTCACCTTCTTGACGAGTTGTCCGGCGAGATTGTAGAGAGCAATTTGATCAGTTCCCGCGGCATTGACAGTGCGAGCGGTAACTATGATGTCGGTGTCGGCCACCACGTCAGCGACTGCGCTTTCGCCATTGCCAGGAGTGTAGAAGTAAACAGCGTCGAGGCTGATGTTCTTACCTGTTGTGCCGCCAGCGAGGAACGAAAGGATGTTTCCGCCAAAGCCGCCAGCCTTGTAGTTGAAGCTCGGCCACAATTTCTTGAGCTGACCGAGAGTGATGTCGACAGCCACCCATTCGCCGTCTGCGTCAAAGTTGCCCACCAATGGGAATGCAGTTCCATTGTCAACAAAAGCCTCCGATCCGACAGAAATCTTTGCAGGCGACCATTTGTTGTTGTTGTCACCCCAAACATAACCGTCGCCAATGATAAGAGCGGCGTTTCTCAATCCATTTGTTGTGCGCAGACCGCAGTGGAAATGAGTGTCGTCTGTGAAATGTCGCAAATCTGCGGCCGCATTGACGATGCAGAAACCTGCGCCGGACCAACCGACATTCGTCACGTCCAACGATGTGTAGCCATCGGTATGCATTTCTACGCCAGGATACGACTGGTCGGCTTCTGCAAACGTGTTTTCCCAAATATAGAAGAAACGGTTTGCATCGTCCATGCGGAGGTCTTGAACAGTCTTGCCCGCAGCCCTCAACGATTCAACGCCTACTCCGTCAAGAAGCACGACATCATACAATTTGCCTACAGATGTTGTGTTGGACAAGGCAGGGTCGCATACATACTGCGACTCATTGCCGCCTTGGCTTCCACCACCTTGGTTATTGTCACCACCCTGATTTCCGCCGCCTTGGTTATTATCACCGCCTTGGCTATCGCCAGGCGACAGTGTGTTGAGCGACTCATCGGCAGTGCCTTTCTGATACACCTTCACATAGTTCACATACATGCTTGCCTGGTTGCCGTTTCCGTTGTTGAGCGCGGTGATGCCCGCAGCATCCCCAATATTTGGGAAATTGCCTCCCACAGCGAGGTTGAACAATATGAAGTTCTCCTTGTGGAAGTAATATCCCGGTGCGCCGGTGTCGCCGGTTGCGGGAATTGTCATCTCATAATAAGGAGCGGCATTCGGATACTTGTCGAGATCGACATACATCGCTATGCGGTTCTGATCCCAAATGCAAGTATAGATGTGGAACTCTCCATCCTGAAGGCTGTAGTCATAGGTCACCGCACGGGCATAGTTGGGGTGGTTGTTCCACGACTGTCCCCAATGGCATGCGCCGTTGAAATAGCGGTCCTGCACACCGCGGTTGATGCCGTCGATGTGACCGAACTCCATAATGTCGGTCTCGCCGCATTTAGGCCAGCCCACTTGGTCAAAGTCGTTGCCCATCATCCAGAATGCCGGCCACAAGCCGTTGGCTGTCTTAGGCAGTTTTATCGCCGCTTCCACCTTTCCGTGGGTAAACGCCACCTTGTTTTTCGAGTTTATACGTCCCGAAGTGAACTGCTTGCCGCTGTACACCTCGCGCACAGCCGTCAGAATAAGGCAATGGTTGCCCTTGCCGTCGTCGCCGAGACGCACATTGCGGTCGAGGTCGGTGTAGAACTGCAACTCGTTGTTGCCGCCGCCGGAACCGTTCACCTCAATGTTCCAACGGTCCGGACGCAGCTCGGAGTCGTCAAACAAATCCTGCCACACCAACCGGTATCCGTTGGTTTCGCCGGTGCCCACCTGAGCGTCTTTCGCCACTGCTGGAAGCGCTGCGCACGAAGCCAACGCCATGAAGAGTAGTTTCTTGCTGAGATTCATTATTTTTTCTTTAATATTGTTTCGAGTTTTTGTTTTGCCACAGTCGCAGTCGTGGCGGTCTGTATGATTGCCGGCAGCATTTGCCGCCGGACTTTTAGAAGTTAAGTTGGCGGATTTCCATCCGCCAACCTGAATTTTTGTTGAAACAATATTATTTCAAAACGACTTTCTTCACAGCATTGCCAGCCTTCACGATGTAGGCGCCTGCAGCAACGTTCTCAACACCCATTACAGAAGAGTTTACCTTCTTAACGAGCTGACCTGCGAGGTTGTAGAGAGCGATTTCCTCTGCGCCGGCAGCGTTGATTGTGCGTGCAGTAACGATGATGTCAGCGTCGGCTGCGATGCCTTCAACTGAACCTTCGCCAGGAGTGTAGAAATAAGCAGCGTCGAGGCAGATGTTTTTGCCTGCTGTGCCGCCACCAAGGACTGCTAAGAGGTTGCCACCGAAACCTACAGCCTTGTAGTTGAAGTCAGGCCACAATTTCTTGAGCTGACCCAAAGTGATGTCGACAGCCACCCATTCGCCGTCAGCGCTGAAGTTGCCTACCAATGGATAAGAAGCGCCATTGTCAACAAAAGCCTCTGCTCCGACAGAAATCTTTGCAGGCGACCATTTGTCGTTCTTGTTCTCAAAAGCATAACCGTCACCGATGATAAGCGCTACATTTTTGATGCCGTTTGTTGAACGGAGACCGCAGTGGAAGTGAGTGTTGTCAGTGAAGTGCTTGAGATCGGCAGCAGCGTTTGCAATGTTGAATCCAGCGCCTGACCAGCCAATTGTTGACACGTCAAAAGAAACGTAGCCGTCCATCTGCATGTCTACGCCAGGATAAGAGCCGTCACCGGCAACGAAAGTATTATCCCAAACATAGAGGAAACGGTTTACGTCGTCCGCACGAAGGTCTTGAACAGTCTTGCCAGAAGTCTTCAAAGACTCGATGCTGGCATTGTCGAGAAGAACAACGTCATACAAGTTGCCTGTTGAAGTTGTTTTTGACAATGCAGGGTCACCTACATACTGTGCATTGGCGATACCTACGCCACAAACTGCCATAGCAGCCAAAAGAGTCAAATTTTTCATAATTGGTAAAATTTTTAGTGAATGATTAAATGATTAAGTTTTATTTTTAAGGAGGGCGGACAGACGTGTGTCCGCCTTCCTGTTTTTGTTGTTTTTAGTATCCGTTGTTCTGCTCCATCGGGTTAAGGTTGATTTCCTCTGCCGGAATCGGGAACAGCTCGTGCTTGCCTTTTACAAACGATGCCATTTCGGCGCGTGCCTCGGCACTCTCGTTTTTGCCGTAAGAACCGTTGTCCTTATCCATCACCTCATAGGCGATGCCCCAACGGCAAAGGTCGAACCAGCGGTGGCCTTCCATTGCCAACTCCACACGACGCTCATGGCGGATTGCCTCGCGCAAGTCGTCGTCGCTGTAGCCGCGATATCCAGGAAATGCCGGCATTCCGACACGTTCGCGCACCTTGTTGAGCATTGTTTTTGCCACTGCGATATCCTTGCCGCTTTCAAGAGCAGCCTCGGCATACATCAGCATCACGTCCGACAGGCGGATAAGACGATAGTTCATCGGGCTGCGTGTTGCGTGGTCAAGAGCTACAAATATGCCATTCTCGTAGAATGAAGTCTTATTGTTGTTGTACGGGCTGCCGAGATAAGTCAAGTCGGTATTGGCTTCCACCTCTGAGTCAGAAGGCTTACTGATAGTGGCTTCGCGGCGTGGGTCGCCCGGCTCAAACTCATCGTAGAGGTTCTGCGTCGGATGGTTGAAGCCCCAGCCTGCATTTCCGCCGAGCGAAGCCGCACGGCTACGAGTGAGGATTGTGGTGAACGAACCGCGGGTGAAGCCGAAACCTTCGCCGTAGTCGCTCGTAGGATCTGCCATATACTGGATTTCAAACACCGATTCAGGACCGTTCTCTCCGGCGAGAGTGAAGTTGTCTGAGTAGTTCGGGCAAAGGCTGTATTCGTTCTTCTGCTCTTCAAAGAATTTCTTACCCCATTCGTATGCATTGTTGTAGTCGTGCATATAGAGATAAGTTTTCAGAAGCATCGCCTGCGCTGCGCCCTTAGTTGCGCGTCCGAGGTCGGCGTCGGCATATTTGCTCTTGTTCCAAAGCATCTGCTCAGCCAGCTTGAGGTCGTCGATGATGTGGTTGTAGATTTCCTCGGCAGTGGCACGTGGCTGCTTCCAGTCCTTGCTGCTGTCGATCACCTTGTCGACATAAGGCACACCGCCAAATATGCGTACAAGGCGGAAATAATAGTAAGCGCGCATGTAATAAGCCTCGCCCATCAAGCACGTTTTGCGCTCGGCTGTCATATCCGCATCGGGCTCGATAGCCTCAACCTCCTGCATTGCGAGGTTGCAACGCTGTATGCCTTGGAACTGCGCGCGATAGAAATCGCGCAGCAACGAGTTGTTGGCATTTGTCTTAAAGTTCTCGATGTCGTAGGCGTCAGCCATATCCGACAGGTTCTGACCGCCCTTCAGAGCATCGTCAGAGGCGATGTCGCCAATAAACCACTCACTGAAGTATGTGCTGTTGAATTCCCATGCGAGCGGAGTGTAGGCAGCGTTGACCGCACGGATTGCCGCCTTTCCCAGAGCGAAGTAGTCCTCCGGGGTTGATTTTCCAGGCTCTTCCTCCTTCAGCCAGTCGTTGCAAGAAGTGGCAGCCACCAGGAGCGCCGCTCCGCAGAATGCTTTCAAAAAATATTTAACCTTCATAGTTGTTTTTTCGATTTTAAGTTAGAAAGAGATGTTGGCTCCAAAGATGAATGAACGTGCCTGAGGATAGTTGCCATAGTCAACACCGCCGCCCACTTCCGGGTCGAAGCCGGTGTATTTTGTGGCTGTCAGCAAGTTGCTTCCCTGCAGGTAAAGGCGGCATGACTCCAAGCCAATCTTGCGGATTGCAGCGGTCGGGATAGTGTAGCCGAGTTGCAGGTTTTTCAGGCGGAAGTATGATCCATTCTCGAGGAAGCGATCTGAGACATAGTAGTTGACCGAGTTTTTCGGGTTTGGAATCGAGCCGTCGTAGTATGTCTCGCCAGCATCGTTGGTGTGCTGCATCCACGCGTTCTTCATAACAGGGCTGAGCACGCTGTTGGTGCCTGTACCTTCAAGACGGTGACGGAGCTGGTTGTAGATTTTGTTGCCTGCCACGCCCTGGAAGAAGAGTTGCAGGTCAAAATTCTTCCAATTCATTCCGATATTGATACCATAGTTGATTGAGGGGATTGAAGAGCCGAGTTTCACGCGGTCTTTGTCGTCAATCACGCCGTCGCCGTTGTTGTCTTTGTATTTTGAGTCGCCGGCATGGAACGGAGTTGTTGTCGCATCGTAGCCGTGCAGATAGTCGAGCACCTCTTGGTCGGTCTTGTAGATACCTTCATACTGATATCCCCAATAGTAATACAATGGGTAGCCCTGGTCGACAACCATCACGTTGCTGTAGTTCGAGTAGATTGGCGAACCGCCGTTAAGTCCGGTGAGCTCGTTGTCGATAAACGACACGTTGCCGCCGATAGAATATCCGAAATCACCAATCTGGTTGCGGTGTTCGAGAGTGATCTCCACGCCGCGGTTGCGCACTGTTCCGACGTTGCTCATTGCCGAGTAGCGGTTGCCCACGTGAGCCGGAGCGGTGACATTCATAAGCATATCCTTTGTGTTGCGGAGGAAGAAGTCGACAGAACCTGTGAGTTTGTTTTTCCACAAACCGAAGTCCACGCCGGCACTCCATTGTTCTGTGTTTTCCCAGTGTCCGCCATTGTTCACCCAAGTGAGCACTGTGGCACCGTTGGCGAGCTGCTGGTCTTTACCAAACACATAGTCAACAAATGTAGGACCATCATCGAACACCTTCAGTGTAAACGCGCCGTTGCCGATGTTGTCGTTACCTACGCGACCCCATCCTGCACGGATTTTGAGAAGGTCGAGATTGTTGAAATCTTTCATGAAGCTTTCCTCGCTGATTTTCCATGCCAAAGCGGTTGATGGAAAATAGCCCCAAGGCTTGTCAGGGAACTTGCTTGAACCGTCGGCACGGAAGTTGACCGTAACGAGGTAGCGGTTGTTGAAGCTGTAGTGCAGACGTCCGAGCATTGACACGCGGCGGTTGCGCGAGATTGAGTCGGCAGGACGGCCGAAATCGTCGGTCACCTTTGAAAGGAACCAGTTTTTCTCAACAGGGTTGAGAATTGTCGAACCAGAGCCGCTGATTCCGTAATAGTTGTATTCCTCGACTGTCTGACCTACCATTGCCGAGAAATCGTGCTTGCCGATTGTGCGGGCATAGGTGAGGATGTTGTCTACAGTCCAGTTGTAGTAGCGTCCGATGAGCGACGACAGGAAGTTTTTGTCGTTCTTGTCGTAGCTTGAGAATTCGTATGCTTCTTTAAATGTCTTGTTGGTGTGGATGTTGTAGTCGAAGCTGTAGCTTGAGCGGAATGTCAAGCCCTCGATCGGGTTGATTTCGGCAAACACGTTGCCCACAAAGCGCTCGTAGCGATCTTTCGGGTGGCTCATCTCCACCATAGAGAACGGGTTGGTCACATTCTTGAAGTTTGAACCTGCGGCAATCTGTCCGCTGAGGTCCTTGCCCTTGCGGCTTACAGAGCCTTCCGGATAGCGGACAGGATCCCATGGAGCCATTGCGAGAGCGGCTGAAAGCACAGAGGCGCCAGCACTCTCCGAGTTGTTCATCGCGTTGCGCGCCGTTGACGCCATAAACGAAATGTTCTCGCCCACCTTAAGCCATTTCTTCACTTGGTGTGACGTGTTGAGACGCACGGTGAAACGGCGGTATTTAGAACCGATAAGCGTACCTTCCTGCGAATACCAGCTTCCGCTGAGCGAATATGTGGTTTTCTTGCTGCCACCGTCGATGGCAAGGTGATAGTTTTGAATCAATGCGTTCTGGAACACTTCGTCCTGCCAATCGGTGTCGACCGATGAATAGTCGAAGCCTGTAGGATTTTTCTCCGGGTCGTAGACTGTAGGGAAATATTCAGATGTGCCGAGGCTGAACGCCGACAACCATTTGTTGAATCCCTGCTTCTCGTAGAAAGCCTTTTCTGATTTTGTGCCGTTGATGGCGATACGCGTGTCGGCGAAGTCCTTGGCGTTCATCACGTCAAGTTTGCGCCAACGCTGCTGAACGCCGACATAGGCATCGAGAGTGACACGGGTCTTCTCGTCGGTGGCGCCGCTGCGTGTGGTGACGATGATGACACCGTTGGCACCGCGCGAACCATAGATGGCTGTTGCGCTGGCGTCTTTCAGCACCTCGGTCGACTGGATGTCGTTAGGGCTGAGGAACGAGATGTCGTCAACGATAACACCATCGACTACATATATAGGAGAAGCGCCGTTGACCGTACCGACACCGCGGATGCGCACCTCAGGAGCGGCACCCGGCTGTCCACTGTTTGAGTTGATGGTCACACCTGCAGCCTGTCCCTGAAGGGCGTTTGCAAGGTTGGAGGCTGGAGTTTTCTTAAGCTTGTCGGCATCGACACTGGTAACCGAACCGGTAAGGTCGCTTTTCTTCATCACGCCGTAGCCGATAGCCACAACCTCGTTGAGCATGTGTGAGTCGCTTGCAAGCACAATATTATATGTGCCCGACTTTACAACTGTTTTTTCCTGGGTCTTGCAGCCCACAAAAGAATACTGGAGCGTGGCACCCGCCGGAACAGAAATGGTGTAATTGCCATCAATGTCGGTAGCTACTCCTTGCGAAGGGTTGCCTTTTACTTGGACGGATGCGCCAATCAGCGGCTCACCATCTTCGGCAGAAGTAACAACTCCTGTAATGTTCACGTTTTCCGCAAAGCCAATCATTGCGAAAAACAAAAAACAAAATAGTAGAATCTGTTTCTTCATAAGTTTGGTATAAAATTTTAATGAATATTCCTGTTAGGTCAAAACTCGCAGTTTTTTGTTCGGTTTGACACTGCAAAATTATAGTACAATGCATCCCTACCCAAAAAAAAGCACTCACAAAAAACTCAACAAGTGTCATTTTACTACTCAACATCTATTTCTTCTTACTTTTTATATGCCTGTATTTTAAGATGTTACAAAAAACATGTTTTATAACATATTTTTATTTGTTCCTCAACATATATTTTTTTACGAATTTTGGACCGTTAAATGAATGCATTCTTCAAACAATGGAAATTTTTGACTTCTCACTAAAAAAATCACGCCTCGCCGGGATGCTGCTGGCAATATTTCTGGCGGCGGTATGCTCCGTCGCCGCATCGGCAAGCTATCCGCTTGTGCGCAACTACACCCGCTCCGCATATCATGGAGGCACACAAAACTGGGACATCAAGCAGGACAGTTACGGACGAATGCTCTTTGCCAACAATTCAGGCATGCTCATCTACGACAGCAAGAACTGGACACTATGCCCCATCGGCAACTACACGTCGGTGCGCTCGCTGATGGTCGACGAAAGCACGTCGCGCATCTATGCCGGCGGATCGGAGGAATTCGGCTACTACCACAACGACCCCGACCGGGGATGCTTCGTTTATAAAAGCCTGATGCCCACGTTGCCGAAACGCGACCGCCACTTCACCGAGGTGTGGAACATCCACAAGTCGGGCAAATACATTTGGTTTCAGAGCGACTTCAACCTGCTGCGATTCGACGGCAGCAAATCGATTTCCATACCTTATAAATATAAAATCACGACTTCCGCGCTCATCCGCGGCAGGCTCTACATCGCATCGAAAGAGGGCGGCATCTGCCAACTCAACGGGAAAACGTTTACAAGCGTCCCTGGAGGCGAGCACGTGAAAGGCATGCGCGTGTGCGCGCTGTTGCCTTATCAAAAAGGCAACATCCTAATTGTCACGGAGTTCTGCGGAGTGTTTATCTTCGACGGAGCCACGGTGCGCCCGTTTGAGATGGACATTGACCCGTTTCTGAAAGCCAATCAGGTGTTTTGCGCTGCCACAAACGAGCGCGAGCTGGTGTTTGGCACCGTAAACAACGGCATAATAATCAAAGACATAACCAACGGCAGCAACACATTCGTGAATATGTCGACCGGACTGCAGAACAACACTGTGCTGAGCATCGATTTCGACCGGATGGACAACATCTGGCTCGGTCTTGACAACGGCATCGACTACGTGCTCTACAATTCCCCGGTGTCGACAATTTTCGGCACGTCAAACATTTACGGCGCCGGCTATGCGTCGATGCTTCTCGGAAACACCCTGTTGCTCGGCACAAACCGCGGACTCTATGCCACTGCCTATCCGCTGTCGGCGGCGGCAGAACCGACAAAACCATCTTCGCTTCTGAAAAGTCAGGTGTGGAGCATCGACACTCTCGGAAACGACGTGCTTGTGAGCAGCGACCGCGGACTGTATCAACTAAGAGGCTCCGAGGTACGGCAAATAAGCGGAATACCAGGCACTTGGGCGGTAGTTCCCCTGCACCGCCACCCCGACATGGCGCTGGCGTCGACCTATGAGAGCTTCTACCTGCTGCGCCGCGTCGGCGGACAATGGACAATGGCAAACCGTGTGACGGGCTACAACGAGGCTGGCGGACGAATCATAGAGGACGAGTTTGGAAATATTTGGATAAGCCATTGGATGAAAGGTATATACAAACTGCACCCGAACGCTTCGTTCACTAAATTCGACAAAGTGGAACTGTACAACCACACAAAGGGATTCCCCACCGACCGCAACAACACTCTCTACAAAATCGACGGTGAACTCGCCTTCTCGACCGAGGGCGGATTTTTCCGCTACAACCCGCACACCGACAAGATGGTGCCCAACGAGAAGCTGAACAGCATCTTCGGCGAGCACACGTCGGTGAGACTCTACCAGTCGCCGGCGAAAGACGTGTGGGGCGTGTCAGGACAATACATCTGTGCCGCATTCTACAATGCCACAGGCACATACAACGTCGACTCAATCACCTACAAGCCCTTGCTCGACAAACTGATTGTCGGGTTTGAGCATTTCAACTTCATCTCGCCCCGCAAGCTTATCGTGACAAACGAGGACGGTTTCTACGCCATCGACGTTGACCGCGACCACCGCGTGAGCTGGAAGAGCAAATTGTTTGTGAGCAACATTTTCGCCACCAACCCCGACTCACTGATATACACCGCCGGCGGTGCGCTCCACAACAACGTGTTCGACTTGCCGTACGACCTCAACTCGCTGCGCTTCGAGTTTATATGCCCGGAATTCCGCGAGGAGGGCGCCGTGCTCTACAGTTATTATCTTGAAAACTATGACACCGGATGGAGCGCCTACACCACCGCCAACTCAAAGGAATACACGCAATTACACGAAGGCACATACACGCTGCACATCCGTTCGTTCAACCGCTACGACGACAGCCGCTCGGAATACTCCTTCACCTTCCGCATCGCGCCGCCATGGTACAGAAGCACCTGGGCGATAACGTTCTACATCCTTTTCATCATCTCGTCAACATATTTCCTATTCATATACGTGCGGGGAAAGGCGCGCAAGTCGGCGCTGATGGTGGCGAAACGCAAGGAGGAGGAAATGCGTGAATACAAACGCCAGACCGAAGAGGAGTCGCTGCGACGTGAAAACGAAATCTCACGGCTGAAAAGCACGCAGCTGGAACACGACGTGCGCCACAAGTCGCAGGAACTGTCAAACGCCACGATGAACGTGATGCGCAAAAACGAGATTCTCATCGACATCTCAAACCAAATCAACAAATTACAGGAGAGCGGCGACACCATCTCGAAAACGTCGGCAAAGCAGCTGATGAAGATTCAGAAACTCATCAAAGAGAACATCTCGCACGATGACGACTGGCATAAATTCGCCCAAAACTTCGACGTGGTCTACGAGAACTACCTCAAACGCCTCGCCGAGCGGTTCCCGCAGCTCAACATCAACGACCAGAGGCTGTGCGCATATCTGAAGATGGGTCTCAGCAGCAAGGAGATTGCCCCACTGCTCAACATGTCGTACCGCAGTGTGGAAATGGCACGTTACCGTCTGCGAAAAAAGATGGAACTGAGCCGCGAGGTGAACCTCGTCGACTTCCTGCAACGGCTGTAACGCCGTGCCATTTTGCTATATTTTGGGGCTTTTTTGCCTATTTACGTGTAAATTGTCAATCATTTTTGATGATTTTCTAAAAATTTGCCATATCTTTGTGGCAGAAAAAAGATAAAGATGGAAAAAATAGACAATCTTGACCGTAAGATTCTTGAAATCGTGATGCGAAACGCACGAATCCCGTCGAAAGACGTGGCTGTGGTATGCGGGGTGTCGCGCGCTGCCATACACCAACGCATACAGCGGATGATTGATTTGAAGGTAATCACCGGTTCGGGCTACCACGTAAACCCGAAAGTGCTTGGCTACACAACCTGCACCTACATCGGCGTGAAATTGGAGAAAGGCTCTATGTATAAGGACGTTGTGCCTGAATTGGAGAAAATACCGGAAGTTGTTGAATGCCACTTCACCACCGGTCCGTACACAATGCTGATAAAGCTTTATGCCCGCGACAATCAGCATCTTATGGAGCTTCTCAACGACAAAATCCAGATGATCCATGGTGTCGTTGCGACAGAAACCCTGATTTCGCTCGACCAAAGCATGAACCGCGAAATTCCAATACACTACGAAGAATAGCGTTTCAACGCCTAAAAAAGACATAAAAGCGTGCCGAATGTCGGTGCGCTTTTATTTTACGCTGATTGCCAGAAGCCGCACCCATCAGCATACACGCCGACTCTTCCATAGCAGCGTACCTCCGGTCCGCTGACCGCAAGGAGCATATCGAGTCCCAATACGCGCCATTGCACTCCACGACGATTGACAGCTGCCACCGTCGCCGTCGCGCATGCCGCAAAATTCGACATAGCCTTTTTTAGATCAAGCCTTTTTATACCAAAGCCAGCACACTGATAATCAAGCATAAAGAATTTTATTTACAAAAAACTTGGCAAAAATTTTGCAGATTTAAAAACTTGTCGTACCTTTGCAATCGCTAACACAAAAGCGACTATCAATGGTGCGGTAGTTCAGCTGGTTAGAATACATGCCTGTCACGCATGGGGTCGCGGGTTCGAGTCCCGTCCGCACCGCAGAAATCCTGAAACGAAAGTTTCGGGATTTTTTGTTTTCCGGAGCACTCCCGCGACCCTCCAACATAAGATTTTGCGGAAATCGGCAAAAGTCGGCAAAGCAGCCATCCAAACAGCGCGATGCGCCTCCAAGGAAGTCCACAACGTATGGCAGTCGACGCACCGCCATCGGGGAAGTCCACAACGTGGACCCGCTTTCAGTTAACCCCGGACCGCGTCCGGGGCATAACGCCGGCACAACACGCACCGCAACGCGGTGCCGCTGTATATGGATGGAAAAGAAAAAAGCCCGTCAATCCGACGAGCTCTGTTTCTTAGTTGCTTCGATGAAGCAACATTTACAAACCTAACATAAAACCATTATTCGAGACATTTTACTGCGTTTCACAACGAAATAAAACTAAATTCTAATACTCCATATTATAATCGTAGTGTTTAACCATTATTCGGTTGAAAGCATCTCTTTGCTTTCGACACCACAAAGTTACAGTCATTGTCAAGCATTTCAATCGCCATATTAACGCAAATATAGGCAAATATAGATGTATAAAATTTTATATGCTTGATTAGCAATGATATAATTTTCATGAAATATAAGCAAATATAAACGATTACATCAATCGATAATGCCGATTTTCATCACGTTTTTCTCAAAAGAATCCCTGTCGATTGCACGATTTTTCATTTTGTTGCGGTAGGCATATATGGTATTGACCGAATAGCGCAGAAACTCCGCAATCTTCGACGAGTCGACAATCCCGAGGCGCAACAAGGCATAGATGCGCAATTCCGTGTTGAGCGAACCGGGAGTTTCAATCTCAAAACGCTCCTCCGGACGCAGCAAGGCGTTGACATCATCGACAAACGTGGTGTAGATTTTAAGGAATGCATTGTCAAACTCCTTATAGAACGTAGAGTGCTGCTCATCGCTGAATTTCTGCGACTTCATCATCTTCACCAAATCATCCACCTGTCCCGACACAAGCTTACGGTTGACCAACTTAGTAAACGAGTCGAGGCGCTTCATATATATAGAGCACAGTTCAAGGAACTGCCCCATATACTCATCCTTGGTCATGTTGGCCTCTTTCAGTTTCAGACGCGTGCGCGTGAGCTTCTTCATCTGCTTCACAAGATAGAACACCGCCACGGCAAGTCCGATGAGAAGGAAGAAACTCACCACGATATACATCATCAGCATCCGCTCATGCTCGGCAACCTCCTCACGATGCTGCGACTCGATTACCGGCAGCAACCCCGACACATTATAGACACGCATCTGCGCGTTGCAGAACGCCGCGTCCTCGAGCGACGTAAAAATATAACGATAGGCGCGGTCGATGTCGCCCTCTCCGTAAAGAATCATGGACAAGTCGAGAATCGACTGGTTTTCCTTCACCGCGCACATAATATCGCTGATCGCCGAGAGCGCAAAATAGCGCACACTCTCCTCCGACTTTCCCTCCGACCTGTAAATCTTCGCCAGAAACGCACAGGCAAGAGCGAAATCATTGCCGTCGCGGCGCAACGACGGAATCATGTCGACAAGAATCATCTTAGCCACCGCCTGCTTGCCGTCGGCCATCGCCTGCTCCGCCTCATAAAGCCTACGCGTGTTGGAGCTGACGGGCAGCGACTCAATCCATTTTTTTCTAAACGCCACAGTATTGGAGTAATAGCGGTCGTAGAAAAGCCCGCCCTCCGTAGAGCCATTGAGAGAGAAAGAGTAGATGCGATAGCCACTTTCGTAGAACTCCGACAGCAACGTGTCGGGAATCTCCATGTGCGAAATCGCCTTGAAGTCACTGTAGGCCTCCGCATAATAGCCCGCGATAACCTCCGAGCGCACTTTTTTTATTCTCACGAGCAGCGAGTCGGTAGGCGAAGACGCCAACTCGGCAGCCTTGTCATAATAGAAAATCGCGGAGTCTGCCTTGAAAAGCGTATACTCCTTACCCAGTTTCATATAGGAGGAAAACGACGGACGCGAGGCAACCGCCCGTTTTTCTTTGTCGATGCGCGCATACTTCCTGCCCTCAAACATTTTTTTAAGGCCAATGTAGCGGTCGAGGCTGTCGAGCTCAGGCACCGACACCGCCACAGCGGTCTGCACGGAGACAAAGAGCAAAAACAGCGAAAGCGCCAATCTAAATTTAGACATAAGGAAAATATAAATGGTTTAAAATGTTAGTTTATTACGTGACAAAGATATAGCCTTCTTCTGAATAAACCAAATTATAGACATATTTTGTAAAAAACGCGTTGCATTCCAACCATTCTCTACAACGAGTTTCGCCCCTCATTCACATAATAAGCCAATTTTTACTATCTTTGTATAAATAAAAAATTAAAGATGAGCGGAGAAAAGGAAAAGAAACTATTCATAGAGACCTATGGCTGCCAGATGAACGTGGCAGACAGTGAAGTTATAGCATCAGTGATGAAAATTGCCGGCTACGAGCCAACAGACGCGATTGAGGACGCCGACGCCGTGTTTCTCAACACCTGCTCGATACGCGACAACGCAGAGCAGAAAATCTTCTCACGCCTGGACTACTTTGCCTCGCTCCGCAAGAAGCGCAAGTCGAGATTGGTGCTTGGCGTGCTGGGATGCATGGCAGAGCGCGTGAAAGACGAGCTTATTGCCAACCACGGCGTAGACATTGTGGCCGGACCCGACGCCTACCTGTCGCTACCCGACCTTGTGGCGGCTGCCGAACTTGGCGAAAAAGCCATCAACATCCAGCTCTCGACCACAGAAACATACCGCGACGTCATCCCGCAACGCATCGGCCACAACCGCATAAGCGGATATATCAGCATCATGCGCGGATGCAACAACTTCTGTTCCTACTGCATCGTGCCCTACACCAGAGGCCGCGAGCGCAGCCGCGAGCCACGCAGCATCCTCAACGAACTTGCCGACATGCAGGCAAAAGGCTTCAAGGAAGTAGTGCTGCTCGGACAAAACGTCAACTCCTACCACTACGTGGGCGAAGACGGAGCCGTGGTTGGTTTCGCCGACCTGCTCAGAATCGTTGCCGAAGCCGCGCCGGAGATGCGAGTGCGCTTCACCACGTCGCACCCGAAAGACATGACAGATGAAATCATCGACGTAATCGCCACCGTGCCAAACGTATGCAAGCACATCCACCTGCCTGTGCAGTCGGGAAGCAACAAAGTGCTCAAAGCAATGAACCGCAAATACACCCGCGAATGGTATCTTGACCGCATCGCAGCCATCCGCCGCGCCATGCCCGACTGCGGCATCACCACCGACATGTTTACAGGCTTCCACGACGAGACGGAAGAGGATTTCGAGGAGACACTGAGCCTGATGCGCGAAGTGGTGTTCGACAGCGCGTTCATGTTCAAATACTCCGAGCGTCCCGGCACATTCGCGTCAAAAAACCTCCCAGACAACGTGCCTGAAGAGGTTAAAATCGACCGTCTCAACCGCATGATAGCATTGCAGAACGAGCTGTCGGCGGAAAGCTACCGACGCGACATCGGAAAAACTTTCGAAGTGCTTGTCGAAGGCACATCGAAACGCTCCCGCGAACAGTTGTTCGGACGCAACGAGCAAAACAAAGTAATCGTGTTCCCGCGCGGCAACCACCACATAGGCGACCGCGTCATGGTGACCGTGGAGAGCGCATCGTCGGCCACGCTAATCGGAAAAGAAGCTTAAGCTATGGACAAATATATATTCAAAATCACAGCAAAAAACTCCCAACCAAGCATTTGGAGAATTTTGTCGGTTCCCGTCCATTACGATTTCGACCACTTCCACTTCTTAATCCAGGCAGCGTTCGACTTGAGCGGAATATTTGACTTCCAGTTTGTGAAAGGATTCCACAAGCCCAGTTTTGAATGCTTCAGATTCTCTCCCGACGACGATGTGGAGGTAATGCAGTCGGAAGGATGCAAAGATGCCGAAAAAACGGCACTCAATGACTTTTTCTCAACAGACGACACTCTGAGGTACGACTCGGGCGAATTGTCGTTCGAAATAAAGCTCATGGGATTAAAGGGCTCGGATTTTCCGTATGCCCATCTCGAGGATGGCGAAGGCAAGATTCTCTGCGAAATGTGTGGCGGCATCTACGGACAGCTAATGGTGCAGGAGGCGTTGGCCAAATATCCCAACGAGCCTATCGCCCAGTATGCCCGAAAGATGCTGAAGAAGAAGCGAAACGCGAAAATCGATTTTTCCTTCACATACAAAGACCTGAACGACTGCAACCGCACAATCCACAAATTCGAGATAGCGTCAATGCTGATCCCGAAGGATGACTGGGACGACTACGATTCTTCTGAAATGGGATTCGTGTCGGACGATGAATATCTCGACATAATCAACGAACGGGTACGCAACCAACAAATCGGCTTGGACAAAGACCTGCTCAACTGACACCTGCAGACGTCGCAAAAAAAGAGATTTGCCAACGTGAAAAAAGCATAAAATGTTGACAAACGGCATCTCCAGGTTGTAACTTTGCACAAATTAATTGACTATGGCAAAACAACAGAAATCAAAAATATCCTATTTCCAGTCAAACATCACAGCCACCGTCAGCGTGGCGTTAGTGCTGATATTGATTGGCGTGACAGCGTTTCTCGGTCTGTCGGCACGCACAATGAGCCGCGAGCTTAAAGAAAACATGGGCTTCAGCATTGTGCTGAAAACCGACGCCACCGACGCCGACATCGCAGGGCTGAAAGCAATCTTCGCCAAAGCCCCGTACGTCGCCAAGACCACATTCATCTCAAAAGACCAGGCTTTGGAACAATGGAAGAAAGACACCGGAGAAAATCTTGTAGAGACTTTCGGCGTCAACCCTCTCAGCGCGGAGTTTCAGGTCAACGTCAAAGCCAACTATGCGGAAATAGGCAAGCTAAAGAGCATACAGGCACAGCTGATGCATCAAAGCGGAGTGGAGGACATTGCCCTCTATGAAACCGAGGTCGAGACCACCAACAAAAACATCGGCAACATCACCATCGTGCTGCTTTTCGTGGCGGCTCTGCTCGTGTTTATCTCCTTCGCGCTGATAAACAACACCGTGCGCCTCACCGTCTACTCCCGACGATTCCTCATCCACACGATGAAACTCGTGGGAGCGAAGCCCGGCTTCATCCGCCGTCCGTTCGTGGTGCAGAACATGCTTAACGGACTGATTGCCGCAGCAGTGGCGTGCCTCGTGTTTGTCGGATCATACTTCGCGGCGCAAGACATCGTCGGCGGACTTGTGGGCACTATGTTCAACGAGCTGGAAGTTGCCGCCGTATTTGTCGGGCTGGCACTTGCCGGAGTGGTGATTTGCGGCATTGCGGCGTTCTTTGCCGCCAACAAATACATCCACCTCAACTACGACGACTTGTTCAAACGATAAAAAAACCACAGAAATAAATATGGAAGAAATAAAGAAAGAAAAGAAAACCGACACACGTCCGCTCGGAAAAGAGAATTTCATCCTCATGGGCGTGTCGGTGGCATTGATTGTCATCGGATTTTTGCTGATGGGCGGCGGCGCAACTACCGAAGAAACGTTCAACCCCGACATCTTCAGCACAATGCGCACAGCCGTAGGTCCGGGCATCTCGTTCATCGGCTTTGTAATTATGTTTTTTGCAATATTATATAAAAAGAAAAAATAAATCAAATGGATTGGATACAAGCATTCTTGCTCGGACTCGTGCAAGGACTCACTGAATACCTCCCTGTCAGCAGCAGCGGACACCTCGCAATCGGCAGCGCCATGTTTGGCATCGAGGGAGAAGAAAACCTCGCTTTCACTGTCATCGTACACGTTGCCACCGTGTTCAGCACACTCGTGATTCTCTGGAAAGAAATCAGCTGGATATTCAAAGGCTTGGCACAATGCCGCATGAACGACGAGACCCGCTATTTCATCAACATCGTCATCTCGATGATTCCTGTGGGCATCGTAGGCGTGTTCTTCAAAGACTATGTTGAAGAAATATTCGGCAGCGGACTTGCAATAGTAGGCTCCATGCTGTTCGTGACAGCGCTGCTGCTCACGTTCTCTTATTTCGCAAAACCTCGTCAGAAAGCAAACATCTCGATGCGCGACGCCTTCATCATCGGTCTGGCACAAGCAGTGGCAGTGCTCCCCGGACTCTCCCGTTCAGGCTCCACCATCGCCACAGGTCTGCTTCTCGGCAACAGCAAAGAAAAACTGGCGCAATTCTCATTTATCATGGTCATCCCGCCGATTCTCGGCGAAGCCCTTCTCGATGTGGTCAAGATGCTCCAAGGCAGCGCCGACAGCATGCTGCAGAGCGTGGCTCCGCTGTCGCTCATTGTCGGATTTCTCGCAGCGTTCATCTCGGGCTGCGTGGCCTGCAAATGGATGATCAGCATCGTGAAACGCGGCAAACTGATATATTTCGCCATCTACTGCGCCCTGGCAGGTGCCGCAACATTGATTTTCAACTTCATTTAACCGAAAAGAGATGCTGCATCCCGTAGAAGGAGAAATTTTTTACGTTGACAAACCGCTGACCTGGACATCGTTCGACGTTGTCAAGCGAGTGCGCGGAGAACTGAGCCGCCGCACGAAGATAAAGAAACTGAAAGTGGGACACGCCGGCACGCTCGACCCGCTCGCAACCGGTGTGATGGTAATCGTCACCGGACGCGCCACAAAGCGCATCGAGGAGCTGCAAGCCCACGTCAAAGAATATGAGGCGACAATACGCCTTGGCGCCACAACCCCAAGCTTCGACCTTGAGACAGAAATCGACACCGAATACCCGTGGGAGCATATCGACCGCACGGCTGTAGAAGAGGCGTTGAAAAAATTCACAGGGCGCATCCAGCAGGTGCCGCCAGCCTTCTCGGCATGCAAGGTCGACGGCAAGCGCGCATACAAGATGGCGCGCAAAGGCAAGGAGGTTGAAATCAAGCCTAAAGAACTTGTAATCGACGAGATAGAACTGCTGTCGTTCGACCTGCCGGAAATCCGCATACGCGTGGTGTGCAGCAAAGGCACCTATATCCGTGCCCTTGCCCGCGACATCGGTGAAGCTCTCGGCAGCGGCGCGCATCTGACAGCGCTGCGGCGCACACGCGTCGGCGACATCCGCGTTGAGCAATGCGAATCGGTGCCCAGCCTCATCGCGCGGCTGAAAGAAGAGGAGTTTGAGCTCCCCGAAGAAATGAGAAAAGAAGAAAATAAGAAAGAATAAAACGAAGGATCTATGAAGTTGTCACAATTCAAATTCAAACTTCCTGAAGAACTGATTGCCCAGACACCGTCAGAGGAACGCGACGAGGCGCGCATGATGGTGCTGCACAAAAAAACAGGAGAAATCGAGCACAAAGTTTTCAAGGACATCATCGACTATTTCGACGATGGCGACTTGATGCTTCTCAACGACACGAAAGTGTTTCCCGCTCGTCTATACGGAAATAAGGAAAAAACAAACGCGCGCATCGAGGTGTTTCTGCTGCGCGAACTCAACGAAGAGCACAAGCTCTGGGACGTGCTTGTGGAGCCGGCTCGCAAAATTCGCATCGGCAACAAGCTGTATTTCGGTGAAGACGACTCTATGGTAGCCGAGGTGATTGACAACACCACTTCGCGCGGACGCACGCTGCGCTTCCTCTACGACGGGTCGCACGACGAATTCAAAGAGGCTTTGTTCAAACTCGGACAGACACCGCTGCCGCTCTACATCAACCGCGAGCCTACGCCTGAAGACGAGGAACGCTTCCAATGCATCTACGCCAAAAACGAAGGTGCCGTAGTGGCTCCCGCTGCCGGCCTGCACTTCAGCCGCGAGGTGATGAAGCGCATGGAAATCAAAGGCATCAACTACGACTTCCTCACGCTGCACTTCGGATTGGGCAACTTCCGCGAAATCGACGTGGAAGACCTCACCAAGCACCGCATGGACTCCGAACAGATGGAAATCACCGCCGACCTTGTGAAGAAAGTCAACGAGACAAAGGACAAAGAGCGCCAAGTGTGTGCCGTCGGCACATCGACCCTGCGCGCCATTGAAACCGCCATCAGCATGAACGGACACATCAAGGAATACAGCGGATGGACAAACAAATTCATCTTCCCGCCCTACGACTTCGAGGTGTGCAACGCACTGGTGAGCAACTTCCACATGCCCTACTCCACAATGCTTATGATGGTGGCTGCATTCGGCGACTATGAGAAGGTGATGAACGCCTACGACGTGGCTGTAAAAGAGAAATATCGTTTCGGTGTCTACGGCGACGCCATGTTGATTATCTAAACCACAATATGGAACTTCTGAAACAACGCATCCTTCAAGACGGACGCTCGCTGCCTGGAGGCATTCTGAAAGTGGACAGCTTTCTGAACCACCAACTCGACCCCAACCTGATGTATAAATTGGCGGAAGAGTTCGCACGACTGTTTGCCGACAAGAAAATCAACAAGATAGTGACCATCGAGGCTTCAGGCATCGCGCCGGCAATAATGCTCGGATACCAAATGCAACTGCCGGTGGTGTTCATCAAGAAAAAGCAGCCCAAGACAATGGACAACATGCTCGTGTCGGAAGTGCGCTCGTTTACGAAAAACCGCGTGTACACGGTCTGCATCAGCAACAGTTTCCTGACTGCCGACGACCACGTGCTTTTCATCGACGACTTCCTTGCATACGGCAACGCGGCAATGGGTATGATTGACCTTGCCCGACAGGCCGGCGCCACAATCGAGGGCATGGGATTCATCATTGAGAAAGGTTTTCAAGGCGGCGGCGACAAACTCCGCGAGGCAGGCTACAACGTGCATAGCCTCGCCATCATCGACAGCCTCGACAATTGCGAAATCTCATTCAGATAACATTCTGATTAAAAGCATATAACAAAAAGAATGGCAACCATCGCGGGTTGTCATTCTTTTTTATTTCCTGTTTGATATAAACAAGAAAAGACGTAACTTTGCACATAGCGGAACGGATTTACTGACAGCAATGAGCATAACTTCCATCATACGACCATTTTTCATGCGCCGCGTGCGGCAGATTGAGCGATTTTCGGACGAATGCCACGAGATTCAGCTGCAACAGCTGACGCTGCTTCTCGACGAGGCTAAAAACACCGAATATGGCAAAAAGCACGGCTTCGCACGCCTGCAGGACATCAACGATTTCAAAAAGGCGGTGCCGCTGGTACGCTACGAAGACCTGCGCCCATACATAATGCAGATGGTCGAAGGAAAGAGCGACGTGCTGTGGCGCGGCGTAACCCGCAATTTCGCCCAATCGTCGGGCACGTCCGACGGCAAAAGCAAGTATGTGCCCATTACAAAAGAATCGTTCTCCAGATGCCACTACCGCGGCGGTGTCGACTGCGTGGCGCTCTATCTGGCAATGAATCCTCAAAGCCGCATTTTCGACGGCAAGGCATTCATCCTCGGAGGCAGCTACGCCAACGAGCTACACCTGCGGAAAGACGTGGTGGTGGGCGACCTGTCGGCAAACCTTATCAACAACATCAACCCGCTTGCCAACCTTGTGCGCATCCCCGACAAGCAGACCGCACTCATGGAAGACTGGAGCAAGAAGCTGCCAGCTCTTGTAGAGGCAAGCCGTCGGCAGAACGTGACCAACATCTCCGGCGTGCCGTCGTGGTTTCTGTCGGTGATAAAAGAAGTGATGCGCAGGGAGGGAGTCGAGTCAATCCACGACGTGTGGCACAATCTGGAAGTGTTTTTCCACGGAGGCATCAGCTTCAAGCCCTACCGCAGTCAATATGAGAGCATCACCGACAAGACAAAGATGCACTTCGTGGAGACCTACAACGCCTCCGAAGGATTTTTCGCCGTGCAGTCGTCGCCCGACTCTCCGGCAATGCTCCTGCTGCTCGACCTCGGTGTGTTCTACGAATTCATACCGCTGTCTGACGTCGACAGCGACAACCCGCAGACACTGACCGCGCGCGACGTGGAGCCGGGACACACCTACGAACTCGTAATCACCGCCTGCAACGGTCTGTGGCGATACCGCATCGGCGACACCGTGCGCGTGGAGCAGACCATGCCGCTGAAAATAACAATCGCCGGACGCACCAAGCATTTCATCAATGCTTTCGGCGAGGAACTGATGGTGCACAACGCCGACGCGGCAATTGAGCGGGCGTGCCGGCAAACGGGTGCGGCGGTGACAAACTACACCGTGGCGCCGGTCTATGCCACCGCGACGACAAAAGGCCGTCACGAATGGCTCATCGAGTTTGACCGCCGTCCTGCCGACATGGAGGCGTTTGCCGACCTTCTCGACCGATATCTGCAACAAGAGAACTCCGACTATGAGGCGAAGCGATTCCAGAACATTTTCATCGACCGTCTGTCAATCGTGGAGGCTCGCCGTGGTCTCTTCGACGACTGGCTGCTGCAACGCAGCGGCAAACTCGGCGGACAGCGCAAGATACCACGCCTCTACAACTCGCGCGACATCATCGACAGCATGCTTGAAATAAACAATCAAAAAAAATAAAAACTCCTATGAAAAAATTTCTTCTGACATTCGCATTGATCCTGCTCTCGCTCACGGCTTCAGCAGATCTCAAATACGTATTTCTGTTTATCGGCGACGGTATGGGCATGGGCCATGTGATGGCTGCAGAGACCTACAACCGGCGCGTGCTCGGCAGCCCCGACAACATCCTTATGATGCAGTTTCCCGTGTCGTCGTTTGCGCTGACCTACTCCGCCAACAGCTCGATAACCGACTCAGCGGCGGCTGGAACGGCTCTTGCCACAGGCATTAAGACCAACAACTCGATGATTGGTATGAACGCCGACACCGTGGCGGTGGAAAGCGTGGCTACACAACTGAAACGCCAGGGATGGGGCGTGGGAATAATCACGTCGGTGGCGTTTGACGACGCTACGCCGGCTGCCCACTTCGCTCACCAGCCACACCGCAAGATGTGGAAGGAAATCAACCACGACGGCGCTCGCAGCAACTTCGACTTCATCGGCGGCATGTACACGCTGATGGCACGCAATGGCGAAGACGCCTGCAACAAGGTGTTTGACGACTACCGCGCCAACGGCTACAACGTAGTGTCGGGAATGGACGCCTTGAAAAAGGCTGTGGGAGGCAAGAAGATTCTCGCTTCATTCGGCAGCCCGTCGGAGAGCACCGACTTCCCTTACACCATCGACAGCATCCCCGGCGCGCCCACCCTGCGCCAGCTCACGGCTGAATGCCTGCAGCACATGATTGCTGTCAGCCCCGACCATTTCTTCATGATGGTGGAAGGCGGCAACATCGACCATGCCGCGCACGCAAACGACGGAGCGACAGTGGTTAAGGAGGTGCTCAACTTCCAGGAGTCAATCCGCGTGGCATACGATTTCTATGTCCAGCACCCCGACGAGACGCTTATCGTCATCACTGCCGACCACGACACCGGCGGCATGACAATCGGTGTGGACAAGGGCAACAACAACCCTACATTTGCCGACATCGACTGGCGACGCATGTCGAAAGGACGTTTCCAGGACTACTGCACACAGCACACCGACCTTACGTGGGACGCCGTGAAGGAAGTGATGGCTGATAACCTCGGACTGTGGAGCCACATCCCGGTGTCGGAGAGCGAGGAAGCGGCGCTGAAGGCTTCGTTCAACGAGTTCAAGAACAACGCCGCAGCAACCGACAAGACGCTGTATAAAGACTTCAGCCGTTTCTCCTCCGACGTGTTCAGTCTCGTGAACCGCAAAAACGGAATCGGATTCACAACCTACAGCCACACGGGAAACCCTGTGCCGGTGTTTGCTGTGGGAAAAGGATGCGAGCTGTTCTCGGAAATCAACAACAATATCGAAATTCCGCGGAGATTCCGCAAACTTCTTAATCTGGAGGAAAAATAATGAAAAAGTTAGTCGTTCTCACCGGCGCTGGAATCAGCGCCGAGAGCGGACTGTCGACATTCCGCGACGCCGACGGCTTGTGGAACAACTACCCTGTGATGGACGTGGCGAGCCACGACGGTTTCGTGCGCAATCCGGCGCTTATCCACTCGTTCTACAACGGCCTGCGCCGGCAATTGCTCGACAAGAAGCCGAATGCCGCCCACCTCGGCCTGAAAGAGCTTGAAAAGGACTTCGACGTGAGAATCATCACGCAAAACGTCGACGACCTGCACGAACGCGCTGGAAGCAGCCACGTGCTGCACCTGCACGGCGAACTTATGAAAGTGCGGTCGATGACCCACGAGGAGCGCGTATACACCCTCTCGCCCGACAACATTGAGACATCGGTCGACACGCGCGACGAGTATGGCGACCCTGTGAGGCCGCACATCGTGTTCTTCCAGGAGGCTGTGCCCAACTTCGACCCGGCTGTGAAAATTGCCCAAGAGGCCGACATCTTTGTGGTTATTGGCACATCGCTCAACGTCTATCCTGCAGCCGGACTGCTCTTCTACGCGCCAAAGAACGCGCCAATCTACTATATCGACCCTCGCCCGGCTGCAATTCCGGAGGGCGTGGGCAACGTCACGGTGATAGCCGAACCGGCGACTGTCGGCGTCAGAGAACTAATCAAAAAACTTAAAAACCAATGATGAACTACATCGTAGGCATCGGTGAGATATTGTGGGATATGCTTCCCGAGGGAAAACAACTCGGGGGCGCTCCCACAAATTTCGCATTCCACGCATCGCAGGCCGGTATGCACGGCATCGTATTAAGCGCAATCGGATTTGACAGCCTCGGGGCTGAAACTTACGATATGCTTGTCAAACTCGACCTTGACAACATCCTGATTGACTCCGACTTGCCAACGTCGACCGTAAACGTCGCTATCGACGCCAACGGCATTCCGCATTACGAGATAACAGAAAATGTGGCATGGGACGAACTTGCTTTTGTCCGGTCGTTCAAGGAGATAGCCGAGGAAGCGAGTGCCGCATGCTTCGGCACGCTGGCTCAACGCTCAAAGATGTCGCACGATGCCATCCATGCCTTTCTACGCGCCATGCCCGACGGCAGTCTGAAGGTGTTTGACATCAACCTGCGTCAAAACTACTATAGCAAAGACATAATCGAAGAATCGTTATGCATAGCCAACGTACTGAAACTCAACGATGAGGAAATCGAGACGCTGACACCGATGCTGAATCTCGGCGACGATGACTACGAGGCCCGATGCCGGCAGATTATCGACAGCTACAATCTGAAACTTGTGGTGCTGACGTGCGGAGCCAACGGCAGTTACGTGTTCGCTGCCGACGGTGAGTCATCGTTTTTGCCTACACCGAAAGTCAAAGTGGTCGACACCGTTGGCGCCGGCGACTCGTTTACAGCCACTTTTGTCGCCTCGCTCGTAAAAGGCGAAACCATAGCCGAAGCCCATAAAAAGGCTGTCGATGTGGCGGCTTTCGTATGCACCAAACATGGCGCAATGCCCAAAGACCGGTGATTTTTTCAACAATTCACCGAACAAAACCCCAACAATTCACCGAACAAAATCGTCACAATTAACCGAAAATTTGGCTAAACTACTGTTTTACTGAAACTTACAATTTTGCAAAAAAAACATCAGAACGGCACGAATTAGGGTTGTCTTGACGAGAGGATTATAAAGACGGCATATCAGCATGTGTGCCGCTGAAAATGGCACGACACGTGCCGGGACTCAACGCACACCATAAAATCAGCGTGCCAGAGGCAGAGAGCATGCCTATCCCCACAGCTGATTTCTAACAGTCAAAGATTTTGCGGATGTAGGCGATATAGTTGCGGCTGACCGCTATCGGGTCTGCCCATCCAGCCACCTTTACAGCCAGCGTACTCTTATCAGCACGGAGCAGGCACGTTATCTTGTCTACGTTTACAAACGCCCTGCGGCTGACCCTGACAAAGTTGGTGCCAGCCAGCTGCGACTCAAGTTTTCTCACAAGCATCTGCGTGGCAATCTTATCCCCATTTTCCATCACGATGGTCACACCGCCATTCTCCGACATAATACAGCCTATTTCTCTAACTTGAACCACTCGCATTTCGCCCTCACAAGCCAGCGTCAGACGCACTCGCGGCTGCGGAGGATTGATTCTGTCGCGCACCACCTGCACCAGCTCCCGCAATTCATCAATTTGCAAAGGTTTGGTCAGATAGCGCAGCCCATGCATGCGGAATGCCTCCCTGGCATATTCATCATACGCCGTGATAAAACCCACCGGCGCACTCACGTGCACCCTGCGCAATATCTCGAAACTTTCGCCGTCCTCAAGCCGCACGTCACACAGAATCAAGTCGGGCTCCTGATTGTTGCGCAGCCAGTCAACGCTTGCCTTGATGCTTGGCAACGACCCAACAATCTCTATTTCACCGTCGATTGAGCGCAATGCGCCACTTGTTATTTCAACGCTCTGTTGCTCGTCTTCTATAATCAATACTCTCATCTGTGAATCTTGGCTTTAATATCGGAATCCTTACGATAAACATTGCCGCTGTTTTCTCAACCGTCATCCGTTTTTCCGTGACAGAGGAAAGACGTGTGCACAGATTGTCCAACCCTATTCCGGATTTCCGCGGCTGGCACTCCAATGGCTGCAAGTTGTTGCTGACCACAATCTCGTCGCCAACCCTCTCAATGGTCACCCTCAACGGATTCCCGACCGAACGGCTGTTGTGTTTCAACGCATTCTCAACAAGCATTTGCAGGCTCATCGGCAACAGCCATCCGTCGGAGTCTTCCACCGACTGCCCAATCTGCAGCTGCACGCTGCCGCCAGCACGTTTGTCTATAAGGTCGATATAGTTGTTTAAAAAATCAAGTTCATCTTCAATCGTCGCCATTTCTTGGCTGCTTGAGTCAAGGATATAGCGGTAAATCATCGCCATACGCCTCAGCCCATTCGCCGCCGCTTCCGGCTCTGTCCGCGCCAATGCTGAAAGCATGTCGATTGTGTTCATCAGAAAGTGTGGCTTTATCTGAGCTTTAAGTATATTTATCTCCGCTGCCCTGCGACGGCTTTCCGCAATAAACGCAGCCCTGCCGAGGGTAACAAAGACGAATGTCGACGTGGTGAACGACACGACGATGCCGAACACAAAGAAATTCTCAACCCTTATCTCATCGTTGCTCACATATTCGAGCCACCAGTCGAGCACTGCCGTGGAGGCTGCCGCTGTGGCTGTGTTGGCAACAAGCACAAAAAATGCAAAAATCCCCCACCGAAATGGGATGCTCTTGACAAATCGCTTGACCATCTTTGCTATCAAAAAGCTATAGCCCAGCGACAGAAGCGTAAGCACGGTACACAGACGCACGTCGAAAAACAATTCATCCAACGGAATGCCGTTGTTTATAAAATCTCGGCGCACATCCAAATCCACAAGCACCCACAGCACTTCATAAAGAAACACCGAGACCAAAGAAAGCACCGCTATCAACAATATTTTTATGCACCATCTACGCATGTTGCAAATATATGCCTTTTCAGCGACAAACATACATTTTTGCCTCTAAACTTTACTATAATTACAAAAAACGGGCGACGCACATTGCCCACCCGTTTTCATCAATGAAATTTATTGTCTTAAAATGTATATCTTACACCAGCGTTGATTGTGACCGTCTTTGGAACAACAGAGTCGCAGAACGGACGCTGGAATCCCAACGAATACGACAAGTGGTCGCCGGTCTCAACGGCAATCTCCGCCTTCACTCCGGCTGTAAACTGGTATTTTCTGTTTCCCTTATAAAGATTGTTTACCTTATATTTTTCACCGTCCCATGCAGCCACCTTCCCAGCAAATACACCTTGGACGTATGGACCTGCACCAAAACGCAACTTGACGTTGTTGTCAACCGCAACCCGGAAATTGACGAGGACAGGAACTGCAAACGAATGGAGATGACTTTTGAGTTTAGTTTCAGTCTGCTTGAGGAGCTTCCCCTCCAAAATATCTTTAACAATCAATGTTTTCTTTGAATACAGATTTGTATTACTGTATTCCAACGCAGGCAGTATGCTCCAATTCCGCTTTAAATTGATGTCGTAGCCAACACCAAATGTTCCTCCAGGAACGTATTTCGCATCGCATAGTTCTGTAGTCGCAACATTCTCTCTTATAGTTGTGTGACCTGCATAATCCTCATCCGTACTTAGATTCAATCCGCCATACACACTCCAACGATTCTGCGCCGACAATCCTACTGTCGACACAAATAATACTAAGATTAATATAAACTTTCTCATTTTTTATTGTTTTGGAGATATATAACATGGATACATTAAAGGCTCATATCTAGCCACAACAGAAACGGCCTTTGGCAACATAAATTCATAATGCAATTCCGAAGCAACACCTCTATACTGAATAGAGTACTTACAAATCAATCTGGTAAGGACGTATTTTCCCACACTTTCATCATAGAAAATGGCATTGGGATCATCATGGTCATGGGAAGAACGTTGCTCTTGCTCGAAATTTATTGGAAAAGCCTTATTAGAGCCATAAGCCTGGTAAGACCCTGTAATCTTCGAATATGAAGAATAATTAACCCACCCACGTGGCTTCTTCTTTCTAAAGCAGAACTCTGTATGCAACGCACTCAAATACGGATGGGTACTGGTTGAAAAAATTCTTCTTCTTGCTTTCAACTTCACCTTGCGCTTATCATATTGCTGCCAACCAGAGTCATACTCTTTTCCTGCAGCCCCCTCGACACTATTAACCATTAATCCTCTATCAATTTTAAAGGTTATCACATCATTATTTTCAGCAACCATAAGACGTTTGGGCTTAGGATTAGTATAATAAGCCACGCCCAAATCCATTAATGTTTGATAATCGTTTATATCGCGAAGTGTAATTGTCTTTCCTGCAATCCTAACTTCGCAATTTGCATTGGCGAAATATGCAACATTTTCATCTTTAATTGGCACATAAAAGCCTGCGTCCTCCTTGTATAAAGGAAAATAGAGAGATGAGTATTTATCCATAAAAGTGTCGAAGTCAGACTCCGAATCTCCGATTTCATCAGCTTCAACCATCGCATCCTCATATACATCCTTTATAGACCGGAACATTGGATAATGCACATGCATCCATTCCGATTTCTTTGCAGAGTTCTCAAGAAGCGACAATTGTGTCACTGCAGAATCAAAATCAGATTGGCTGGCAAATTCCAACACTTTTGTCCCATTTACGTCAAAAGACCGGGTAGCCGTTTCTGCTTGAACCGCATTCTGAACATCACTGTCATTTCCGCACGATGACAACATCAATGCAGAAAACGCAACAACAGGTAATATCAATTTCTTCATTTTTTTGTTTTTTGGTGTTTTAAACTATTCGTTAGGAGCATGCATCCCCTATCACGTTTCGTAGGCAAAGTTATAGCAAAAGACAACGCTTGTCAAATGTTAAAAACCAGTTAATGCACGAAATCGGGGTTGAGTTGCAAAAATCACGACTTGAGTGGTAGAAAATCGGGCATGAATGGTTGAAATTTTTTTCACGCTTCGTCAAAAATGCCTGTTTGTTTAGATTTTTAACGCTGATATTCTGCAAAAACATTTCAGCTTTCTGAGTTCCGCACACTCCACCGAAGCGAGCCGACTCACTTTTTTGTGGCAAATGCGGCGAAGAAGAACGAGAGCAGGCTTCCGGCGAGAAACACTATTCCGGTGGTTGTCAGCATATCGCCAAGCCCTACCAACGGCGACACAAGTCCGCCAAAAGCAAATCCCGCGGCTCCGAACACGGCTGAAGCCGTGCCTGCATTGTCGCGCGCAAGATTCATGGCAAGCGTGGTGGTCGACGTAAATGTCAGCCCAAGCGAGAAGAGTATGGCAAACAGCAGCGTCTCGTATACCCAGAACGGCGCCGACAGTGCGAGTGCAGCAAATTCAGCGGCAGAGAACGCCACCATCAGCAGACTCCCGTAAAACGTGGCGCTCTCCGTGCGACGGAACTTGACCGACAACGCCGCGGCAATGCCGATAGCGACGGAATTGACGGCAAAAAACACGCTGAAGACAAGCGGAGAGAAGCCATAGTGCTGCTGCATGATAAACGGCGAGGAGGCGATGTTGCCGAAAAGCACTCCGCTGGCGCATCCAAACTGCAACACATAAAACAGGAACTTCTTGTTACCAAGCACCTTGCCGAAATTGAGCGCCAACCGCTTCAGCCCCTCGTCGGAACGCCGTGCGGCAGGCAGCGTCTCGCGATATGCCACCTCGGCGGCAAGCAGGATGAAGCCGATGCACAGCAGGATGATGAATATGCCCTGCCAACCGATGATGTCGGTGAAGAATCCGCCGGCGACAGGCGCAGCAACAGGTGCTATTCCATTGATGGCTCCGATAATCGCCATTGCCTTTGCAAGCTCGCGCCCCGAGAACTTGTCGGCGGCGACAGACCGCGAAATCACGATGCCTCCCGACGCACCGATGCCCTGCAGAAGCCGCAATGCCACAAACCAATGTATTGTAGGCGAGAATATACAGCCTATGGTTGAAAGGATAAACACCGTCATCGAGACGAGCAGCAGCGGACGGCGGCCGTACTTGTCGCTCAATGGCCCGAACAGAAGCTGTCCGGCGGCGAGACCTATCATACTGAATGTCAAACCCAGCTGCACCATCGGCATCGAGGTGTGGAAACATTCGGTCATTGCCGGCAACGCCGGCAGATACATGTCGGTCACCAACGGGCCGAACGCCGTGAGCGAGCCGAGAAGCAAGTAAAGGAACGTGACTGAATTCTGTCTCATCACATCAATTTCTCCAAGCGTTTTGACAGCAACGCGAGAACTATCGCCGCAGCGAAACTCATCCATACGAATATCATGAAGAAGTCGCTCAAATCGGCAATCTGATAGCCTAAAAACGACGTTATCTTTCCATCGGCTGGATACAATCCGCTAAGCACGCCGGCAAGCTTGTTGGCTGCGGCAGAACTCAGACACCACACGCCCATCAGCAACGATGAGAACCGCGCAGGCGACAGGCGGTTTACGATTGAGAGACCGATAGGTTCAAGGCAAAGCTCGCCGAGAGTCTGCATGAAATACAGTGTGGTGAGCCACATAATGCTTACTTTCACCGCCGGATCCAGATTGTCGACACCGAAGGCAATCACAAGATAGCCCACACCGAGCAGCGCCAATCCGATGGCTTGCTTCATTGTGGCGGCAGGCTCCTTGCCGTGGCGGCGGAGGAAATCCCAAAGAATGTTGAACACCGGCACGAGCAACACGATGAAAATCGGGTTGAACGACTGGAAGTAGGATGCAGGCATCTCCCATCCGAAAATGTTGCGGTCGGTCTGCTCGTCGGCAAAGAACGTGAGCGACGCGCCCGACTGCTCGTATGCCGCCCAGAAGAATATCACGAAGAAGGTGATGGCATAAATCACGCCGATGCGCTTGCGCTCGATTGTCGTGAGCGAGCCGTCGGTGATTATCATCACCGGAATGGTGATCGACACTGAATATATCGCCGCGCCGATAATGTCGCTTCCGCCAACATAGAACGCCGCGAACAAAGCCACACACAGCACTGCCATCGCCGCCGAAAACCATGCCGGACGCTTATTTGCCTCTCCCTGTTTTTTCTCCGGCTTTTTCTCCGGCTTCACTCCCAACGGCTTGCCTTCGGGCGAATGCAGATAGCGGTCTTTGAAGAAGTAGAACACCAAGCCTCCGATAAGCATTCCCACCGCTGCCGACAGGAAGCTCCACTTGAATCCCTCGGGGCTCTCGCCATTGCTCACGAATCCGCACCAAAGCGGAGCGATCATCGCACCAACATTGACGCCCATATAGAAGATTGTGTATGCGGAGTCGCGGCGCGAATCGTTTTTCGCATAGAGGTCGCCGACCATTGTCGAGATGTTGGGCTTGAAGAAACCATTTCCGAGAATCAGCAGCCCGAGTCCGGCAAACATAAGCCAATAAGCCGTCGGCGAGGTATAGATGCACGCACTGACAAACATAAGAAACTGTCCGAGAGCCATCACTGCCGAGCCGAGAAGTATCGACCGGCGGTTGCCCCAAAAACGGTCGGCAAGATAGCCGCCGAGCAGAGGCGTCAGATACACCAACCCGGTGTAGTTGCCATAAATCTGGGAGGCGTCTTCCTTGGCAAGCGACAGGCACTTAACCATATAGAGCACAAACATTGCCCTCATTCCATAGTAACTGAACCGTTCCCACATTTCCGTCAGAAACAGCACATAAAGCCCTTTCGGGTGTCCGACATTCGCTTTTTTCATATAGTCTATCTTTTTGATTGTTGTCGCCGCACGGCGATTATTCTGCAAAAGTACACATTTTTCAAGACATAGGCTTGGCAACAGTTGCTATATTCGTAATTTATTGGTAGTTTTGCAAAGGAAGTCGGCGCCGGCTGATGCCGGCCTTTCGATTGAACATATCACAAATTGTAAACCATATAATCAATATGTCAAGAACAGAAACTGAGCTGCAAGGCGTTACTTTATTGGGATGCCAAGGCACAAAATATTCCGACCAGTACAACCCCGAGGTGCTTGAATCGTTCAAGAACAAGCATCCCGAGAATGAATATCTGGTCACGTTCACATGCCCGGAATTCACGAGCCTGTGTCCAAAGACCGGGCAGCCGGATTTCGGAAAAATCATCATCAACTACATTCCGCGTGAGGACATGGTCGAGAGCAAGAGTCTGAAGCTGTATCTTTTCAGTTTCCGCAACCACGGCGATTTCCACGAGGACTGCGTAAACATAATAATGAAGGATTTGGTGAAACTGATGAATCCACGCTACCTTGAGGTGAAGGGCATCTTCATGCCACGTGGCGGAATCTCAATCCTCCCTTTTGCCAACTATGCCGACGAGGAGCATGAGGAGATGCGCAAGGCAAGGTTGCTGGCTAATTTCACAGAAAATTTTTAAACGATGGACGAGAAAGATTCAATCATTGTGCTGTCGGGAGGAATGGACTCCGTGACGCTGCTCTACGAATTCCGTGCCAACATTGCCCTTGCCGTGACCTTCGACTACGGCTCAAACCACAACCGTCGCGAAATCGAGTTCGCGCGGATGCACTGCGAGCGTCTGGGCATAGAGCATATCGTGATTCCTTTGGATTTTATGGCTAAGTATTTCAAAAGTTCGCTGCTCGAGGGCGCGGAAGCGATACCCGAAGGAAACTACGACGACGAGAATATGAAATCCACGGTGGTGCCGTTCCGCAACGGCATAATGCTCGCTGTGGCGTGCGGACTGGCAGAGAGCCGCGGGCTGAGCCACGTGATGATTGCAAACCATGCGGGCGACCACGCAATATATCCCGACTGCCGTCCGGCGTTTGTGCGCGCCATGTCGTCGGCAATGAGTGCCGGAACCTACGACGGCATCACGGTCATGGCCCCCTACACCAACGTGTCGAAGACTGAGATTGCCCGCCACGGCGCGCGGCTCGGTCTGAACTATGCCGAGACCTATTCGTGCTACAAGGGCGGAGAGAAGCATTGCGGCAAATGCGGCACGTGCCGTGAGCGCATCGAGGCGTTACACGACGCCGGAATCGACGACCCTACGGAATACGAGGAATAATTAATTTCAATTTTTAATGCTATGAAAATATTGCCAGGACTCAATGTCACGTTCTCTTGGAAACGGGCTCTGGGCGTGACGAATGTCAAACGCTCGATTGCCCGCAAGACAGGCATTCCAACAACCCGTCAGGGATTGGAGCGCAAGATAGGAAATGCAATAATAGGTGCAATTTTTAAAAAGAAATAGAAATGAGAAGATTCGGTGTATTGGCGTTTGCGCTGCTGTGTGCAGTGCAAACAATTTTGGCAGCAAACAAGCAGGCGGAGACGTTCAACATGCAGAAGGCATACGAGGCGTTTCAGAATCAAGACTATCAGACTGCCGTCGACTGCTTGAACAAGGAGTTGGCTGACGATGCCAAAAACGGCTATGCCTATTTGTGGATGGCTATTGCCTACACAACAGTCGATGATTATGGCTCGATACTGACATACAGCGACAAGGCAATCCAATATTTGCCAAAAAAGGACAAGGAGAGCAGAGGTGTGGCTTTCAACTTACGGTCAAGCGCATATTCAGGTCTTGGGCAGCAGGACTTGGCTCTCGCCGACATCTCCGAGGCCATAAATCTCGACCCTAAGGACGTGGACTATCTGAACTCGCGTGCGCAAATCTATTTTGAACAATTTCAATACGAACTCGCTGACGCTGACGCAAAGAAGATAACGGAGCTTGAGCCTGGCAACCCTCTCGGCTGGCTGTGTCTTGGACGCAATGCCGATGCCCGCAAAGACTACGACAAGGCTATAGAGCATTATAATTATGCCGTGAAACTTGACAATAGCAACGCGCAGAGCTACTCGCTGCGTGCATATACCTATATCAGCCAAAAACGTTGGAGCGAGGCGACCGACGACGTGGTCTCTGCCTTTTCTATCGACATTACCGACGGGGGCGCGCTTGATTGTGTCAACACTCTTGCCGATTCGGCATCGGTGGTGCTTTGCTCGAAAATGAAAATACAGGCGAAGAAAGACCCCAACAATTCGTTGTGGCCGTTCATTATAGGCGCAACCTATGAGAAACGCGGCAATATGACGGAGGCTTTGGAGTTTTTCAACAAGTCGTTTGACATAGAACCGTCGGCAGGGGCGGCACAGAGGCTGTCGGCTGCATATTCTGACGCCGACAACTTGAAAATGGCGCTCGATTTCGCCGACCGGGCAATACAGATGGACTCTACCGACACCGACGGCTTGTACAGCAAAGCAATGGCTTATTTTAAGGCACGACGATGGGAAGACGCCGACCGCGCATTGTCCATCTATCTCGATGCGGAACCGGAAAGAGCCGACGCATACTGCTATCGGGGCTTTACGCGCGACCACCTGGGGAAAACCAACGAGGCTGCCGACGATTATGACACGGCTATAACCTTGCAACCGATGGTGATTTCTTATTACTTCCGTGGACGCCATTATTGGAATCTGGGCGACAAGGACAAAGCCATAGCCGATTTCAAGCAGGCTGTTGAAATGGACACCGTCCCCGATTCTGCATCACCGAGCATTATGCTTCTTGGCTATCTTGGCAGGACCGACGAGGCGGAGGCGCTGATTGCTGAAATCGGAAAGGATGCGGAATCTATGGTTTTATACAACGCTGCCTGCTACTATGCAATGTTTGGCGACAAGCAGAAAGCGGTCGACTTCCTGAACCAATCGGTCGACAAAGGTTTTCTCCGCTTGACTCTGCTTGAAAACGATTCTGACATGGACTCGATACGCAGTATGGACGGCTACAAAAAGGTCGTGGAACGGCTGAAGTCAAAACAACTGAAAATGGAGGAGGAAAATGCCGAATACACGGATCAGACCGTGGAAGTGCCGATGACGAAGGAAAGCGGTGTGTTCAAGGTGAAATGCAGCATCAACGGGTTGCCGTTGCATTTTGTGTTTGACACAGGCGCTGCCAACGTCACGATATCGGCGGTGGAAGCGGCGTTTATGTATAAGAACAACTATCTAAGCGACAAGGACTTTATGGGTTCGTCAAGTTTTCTGACCGCAAGCGGCGACATTATAGAGGGGTCGGTGGTCAATCTCCGCAATGTCAATTTCGGAGGCCTCGACATGAACAATGTAAAGGCAACTGTCGTGAAGACTCAAAATGCTCCGATATTGCTCGGACAGTCGGTGCTGAGCAGGCTGGGAAAAGTGGAGATTGACTATTCTTCTTACACAATCCGCATCACCCGCAAAGTGAAAACAACGCGATGAGACGGCTGTTGCTTGTTTTTCTTGCCGTGGTGGCAGTGGCTTGCGGCGATGCGCACCGGACGCCGTCAAAGCCCGTCAAAAGCGCAACGCCCGAACAGCTCCATGCCGTGGCTGAGAAACCGGCAAAAAGCCGCACGGCGCAGTGTCTCGACTCGCTGGGATATGAGAACATCGCCGAGCGCGACACGTCGATTGCAATCGATTTGATGTATGCCCGTGCCGACAATTTTGTGGGACGCGTGCTTTATGCCGACCTGCGCGAGGCGTATCTGCATCCTGTGGCAATGGAGTGCTTGCTGAAAGCACAGAGGCTGCTGCGGGAGAAGCATCCAGAATACCGTCTGATTGTCTACGACGCTGCACGGCCGATGTCGGTGCAGCAACAGATGTGGGACGTGGTCAAAGGCTCGTCGAAGAGCCGCTATGTGTCGAATCCCGCACATGGAGGAGGTTTGCACAACTATGGGCTTGCCGTCGACATCAGTATCGCCGACTCGCTCGGACGGCCGTTGCCGATGGGCACGGCGGTCGACCATCTCGGCAGCGAGGCAGGCATCACCCACGAGGCGGCTCTCGTGGAGCAAGGAAAAATCACAGCACAGGAGCGCGCCAACAGGCAACTGCTGCGCAGCGTGATGACGGAGGCGGGATTCCGCCCGTTGCCGTCGGAATGGTGGCACTTCAACTACTGCAGCCGACAGGAGGCAAAAAAGCGTTTTAAACCGATACCCTAATCTTTAACAACAAATATATGATACGACTAAATGTGTTTATTCAAGTAGAAGCCGCCAACCGCGCAGCCCTATTGGCAGAGGCGAAAGCCTTGGTGGAAAAATCTCTGAACGACGAGGGATGTGTGGCATACGACGTGTTTGAGAGTGCCACACGCCAGGATGTGATGATGATTTGCGAGACTTGGCGTGACGAGCAGGCTCTTGCCGCACACTCTGCCGCCCCTCACTTTGCGCTCCATGTAGGAAACATGGAAAAACTCGGCAAACTGAAATTGGAAAAATTCCAGTTCTAACCCATAGCCACTTATAGACAAACCTGCCGGAGTTCCGTCGTTTCAACGGAGTCTCCGGCAGGTTTGCTGTTCTTTGTCGGCAGTCGCTACCCTTTCTCGGTGTCGCCGAAGTCGAGCGACTCGATGCGGTCGCGCTCACAGCGGCGTTTCGCCCAGCAGCGACGGCACATCGCCATATACTTGTCGTTGCCGCCAATCTCCACCTGTTCGCCGTCCATAACCACATTTCCGGCACGGTCGATACGCGCGTTGATGATGGTTTTGCGACCGCAGGTGCATGTTGATTTCACCTCGTCGATGGTGTCGGCTATCTCAAACAGCCGCCGAGAGCCGTCAAACAGATGGCTCTGAAAGTCGGTGCGCAGACCGTAGCACAGCACGTTGACGCCGAAATTGTCAACAATGCGGGCAAGCTGGTCAACCTGCTCGGGGCTAAGAAACTGCGCCTCGTCGATAAGTATCCATTCTTTCAAGCCTTCGGTGTCAAACACCTCGGTGAGCATCTTATACATGTCGCTTTCCGGATAAATCCAGCTGCAACGGCGCTCGATGCCTATGCGCGAGCGTATCACTGAGTCTTTCTCGCGGTTGTCGACAATCGGCTTCATGCAGATATAGTCCATGCCTCGCTCTTCAAAGTTGTAGGCTGTGGTGAGCAGCATGGCGGTCTTGGCGGAACCCATAGTTCCGTAACGGAAGTATAGCTTACCCCTTCGGATAGGATTTTCGTAATTCATTTCGGTTTGTTGGTTTTGTAAATTCGTTTTCGTGGCAGTCCGGCTATGGCTGGTGCGGCTGTCCGGTGCCGCCGTCCTTGAGGTCGCGGATTTTTGCCTTCACCTTGCTCTTGTCGAAGCCTTCGCCATAGATGGTGTTTACGTTGCCCTGCGACACAAAGGCATTGGGGTCGATGGAATAGATTATGCGGTAAACCTGCAGCGCTTCCGACTTACGGCTGAATATCAGCAGCATTTTCACCTCCTGCTTCGTATACCATCCGGTGCCTTCAAGAATCGTGCATCCGCGGTGCATCTCGGCGTTGACTGCGGTGGCTATGGCGCTCCATTTCTTTGAGAACACGGAGAACTGCACTGCCTGCTTGTTGTTGTTCACCACCATGTCGCACATGTACGACAGGAATATCAGCACCACATAGCCGTAGACCACCGGCTCGATGTTGTATTTTATGAAGTATGATGAGGAGATGACAAACAGGTCAACATAGAGAATCATCCGCCCTACGGAAATCTGACGGTATTTCGACACCATCGCAGCCACGATGTCGGTGCCGCCGGTGCTGCCGTTGTGGGTGAACGCGAGGCCTGTTCCCACACCGCACAGCACGGCTCCGATGATGCAGCTGAGCAGGATGTCGTGCTCAAGATAAACCGGATGTGACTTGAAAAACATCTGTGCGATGAGCATGAAGAGGCTGAGTCCCGACGCGCCGTAGATGGTTTTAAGCACAAAGCCGCGCCCCACGATACGATAGGCTATCGAGAGGAGTATGATATTGAGTGTATAGAAAGAATATGCCACCGGGATACCCGTCTTGAAGAATATCAAGGCGGCGATACCTGCGAGTCCGCCGGTGATAACCCCGTGCGGCAAAATAAATCCACAGAATCCAACGGCATAGAATATCAATCCAAGTGTGATGATGCTGTAATCTTTTGTGGTGTGCCAAACGGCATCTCTCGTTATTTTCATATCGTGTTCAATTTTTTGCAAAAATACACAATTTCTTCAATCAACGTCTATCTAAAAACATTAATTATTTCTGAAATCTCTGAAATATCGGTTTCCGACAAATGTTCGGCTATCGGGATGCTCACACATTCTGCCGCGATGCGCTCCGCTGCCGGCAGCGCGCGGTCGGCAAGACCGGCATAGCACGGTTGCAGATGTGGTGGCACGGCATAGTGCACATCGGTAGGCACTCCGTTGTCCGACAAGAATTTACGGAACTCGTCACGGCGTCCGTCGGCTACGAGCACCACATACTGATGCCACACGTTGCCCGGCAGCTTCTTCGGTTTGCGTAGCAGCGGATTGGCGATTTCGCGGTCGTAGACGGCCGCATTGCGCCGGCGTGCGCCGGAGATGTCTGCCAGGTGCTGCAGCTTGACGCTCAGCACTGCCGCCTGCAGTTCGTCCATGCGGCAGTTCAGCCCTTGATAGATGTTATGGTAGCGTCTGTCGGAGCCATAGTTTGCGATGGCTCTGACAGCATCGGCAAGTGCCTTGTCGTTTGTGGTCACGGCACCGGCATCGCCCATCGCCCCGACATTTTTTGTGGGATAGAAACTGAAAGCCGCCGCATCGCCGAGTCCGCCGGTTATGCCGGTGCCGTTCAGGCCTCGGCACGTGGTCGTGGCGCCGATTGCCTGCGCGTTGTCCTCCACAATCTTGAGATTGTGTTTCCGGGCTATGCCGGCAAGCGAGTCCGACCAGCACGGTGCGCCGTAAAGATGCACCACCATGATGGCGCGTGTACGCTCCGTGATGCGCTCCTCTATTTTTGAGAAGTCCATGTTAAGCGTGTCAATGTCGGCATCGACAAGCACCGGGCGCAAACCGTTGTCGCTGATGGCAAGCACCGACGCTATGTAGGTGTTGGCTTGCACAATCACTTCATCACCGTCGCGCATCACACCCAGCTCCTTGTAGGCGCGGAAAATAAGCCGCAGGGCATCGAGCCCGTTGCTGCACGCCACTGCCCACGGCATTTTGGTGAGCGACGACAATTGCGCCTCGACCTGCTTGCCAAACTCTCCGTTGAGATACCAGCCTTTGTCGAGGACGCTATCTATTTTCGATTGAATCGCCTGTCTGTAGGGCTCGTTGACAACCCCAAGCGGCAGAAATTCGTATTGCTTCATTTTCTTTTGTTTGCTGTCAAGTTCAGAAACTCGTCATAGTCGCGCACGTAGTCTGCCTCGTCATACGGATCGGATGCCAGCGTGAGGCACACCGAGCCCGACGAGAAGTTGCGCAGACCCACCCATATCCCGGGAGCCACATACAGCCCTATGTTGGAGCGGTTGAGCGTCACCGTGCGCCGGCCGACGCCATCATCGATCTCAAGATCGAAACTTCCGCTGACCGCCACGATAAACTGATGGCAACGGCGGTGGGAATGCCCGCCGCGGTCTGTGCCGCCAGGCACGTCGTAGATATAGAACACCCGCTGCACCTCAAACGGAAAGTCTTTGCCGTTTTCCACCACCGTCAGATTTCCGTTCTCATGGTGATGGCGGTCGAGCGTCAGCAGCCGGCAGTCGTCGACCGACACAGTTGCGTGATTGTCATTTTCCATTGGCCAAAGTCGTTTTATAAAGGTTGAAATCCTCGATATAGTCGGAGGCGTCATACGGCGTCGACGCCAAAATCAGCGCCACCGAGTTGGTCGAGAAATTGTCGAGTTCGCGCCACATCATCCGTGGTACATAAAGCCCGTAGTACGACCGTGCCATATGGTAACGGCGCTCCTCCGAACCGTCGTTGAGCACAATGTCGAAACTTCCCGACAACGAGATTATCAGTTCCTCCTGTCGGTGGAACGCATGGCCGAAACGCTTCTTGCCGCCAGGCACGTCGTAGACCCAGTATGTGCGCGCAATCGGGAACGGGACAACCCCGCCGTTCTCAAGAAACGACAGGTTGCCGCGAGGATCGCAGATCTTAGGCAGGTCGATATGTCTTACTTTTTCAAAACCCATAGCAGGCTTCTATGTTTTGGTTCGCTCCTACAAAGTAAAAACATTTCCGCCAATCCGCAAAATCTTTCTTCATCGGTATTGCAAAAACAATTGGTTGATGTATGTATTGCCACCCAAAAAAAAACGCGGGCGGGACACTGCTTTGTGACCCGCCCGCGCCGATATGTTTCAGCGTGGACTATTTCACGATTACCTTCGCTACTTTAACGCCTGTTTTTACGATATACACACCTTGCGCCACTGCCGCCTCAACGTGGCTGCCTGTGCCTGTATAGACTATGGCTCCGTTAGGCTGCATGACGACGGTCTGCGCGGTTGCTCCGTCAACCACAATCTTGCCGTCGAGGGTTGTGACCGCCACATTGTCGCCGTCCACTGCCTCAACGCCTGCCTCTCCTGCCACTACTTCGTTGCCGGGTACCGACTCGCCTTTATTGTATGCCACGGTGACCATATATTTGTTCTCTCCGTCGGAAGCCGCGGTGTCGACAAACTGTGTTCCAGAAACAGGCTGCTCCGTAATTTTCTGACGGTTGCGGTACACGTTGTAGCCTTCCACTTCCAGTCCGTGGGTGGCGCCGGCGGCGACAAACGTAACGTCGTCGACAAACAGCATGTAGCATCCTTCAGAGACGCAACGGATGGCGAAATGTTTTGCTCCCTCCGGCAATGCCACGTCATAGCGTGTCCATGCGTTTGGCACATTCTCGTATGTGCCGAGTTTCACGAAATGGTCGGTCGACGTGTCGGTGGTGGAATAAAGCACCTCAAACGTCTCGGCATAACTTGGTATCGACGAATAACTCTTGGCATAGAACGATACTGTCTGGGCGATGCCCTTCAGTTCGGGTGAGATTGCCCAGTCGTCACACTGCGACCCGTCGTAATTGAATATCTGTGCGATATATTTTCCGCCTGAATGCGCGGCAAACGAGGCGTTGGCGCCTTCCATCGATGCGTCCATTACCCAGAACGACTGCACCGAGCCCTCATAGGTGATGCCTGGGAAGGTTATGCCCTGGAACTTGCCCACTTGGGCATTGTCCATATCTGTGAATGTCCATCCGCCAACTCCTTGTGTGGCAAACGACTCATAAGCCTCAAACGAGTCGGTGGTTGCTTCCGGCTTCGCGGTGCTGAGGTCGGGGGCTGTCCATGTCAGAGTGACGGCATTGCCGCTGCGTGTGGCTTTAAGGTTGGTTGCCACAGGATATTCCGGAGCTTCTGCCACGGCTTTGACCACAGCAGTTGTGTTGTTGGCTGGATTCTCATCGCCTTCACACACCACCTTGGCATAGTATTCATTGTCGCCGTTGTCGATCACTTCCAGTCGGTCGGAGAATCCCACTTGCGTCCGTGTGCACGAATAGAGTTCCGGACCTTCTGCCTCCTGAATCTTCTCGCCGTTGCGGTACAGCTCCACTACATAGCCGCCGACGGACTGCGTTCCTGCATTTTCCACATCAACTTCAATGTCGAAGTACTGTCCTGTTGTCACAGTCTCGGGAATGCTCAGACTGACTGCCGCAAGGTCGCGTGCCGGAGCCTCGCCTACTGTTATGGCATCCAACGGAATGGCAAGATAGTTTTTCGTGACTCCGGTAAACACGATTTGCACCACCTTATCCTTGTATGCTGTCAACGGAAGAATCACCTTGTTCCACCCGTATTCACCCACTTCTTTTATCTCCATACTCTTGATGAGATTGAAGCCCGAGCCTGTGCCGCCATAGATTTCAAGCACGTTCTCATCGTCGTTGTTGCTGCCGTTGCCGAAGTTGAACGTATAGAATGAGAGCACCGGATTCTGCAAGCCCGACAAATCGATTTTGCCGCTGTAGTAACGGGCGCTGTCGTCGGTGTTTTCGCCAAGCATGACTACATATCCGCCATCACCGTCGCGCGATGCGAGGTCGGCTACGTCTTCATCGGTAAGCGGCGTCCACGCCGGGGCGGTCGACTGGTTTTTGGCCACTTCAGAGCGCCACAACGACGATGCCTTGCCTCCGGCAAATGACTCTGCAAACGGAACGGAATAGTTTGTTCCCACTGGGAAGAGTGCGGTCTTGACGGCTGTAGACTTGCCCGAGATTGTCTCTGCATACACACCGTAGGCAATGAAACGCTGACCTTTGCTGGCGTCTATGGCATGGTGGACGTAACGGGTGTCGGCAAGTCCTTCCACGATGTCCGACTCTGTGAAATAGCTGTCGAGCACAATTTCGTAACTAACCACCTTATAGGTGATCAGCGACGGGTCTATGCGGTTGCCTTTCTCATCGGTTGTCGGGGCGCTCCATGTGATTTCCACATCGCCGGGCGTCGTTTCCTTGACCTTGAAATTGCCGACGGCTAAGGGCTTGCCGGGCCCGACAAATACGTCGGCCGACGCTTCCAAACCGCGTCCTGTCGCACTGTAAGCCACTGCCATATAGCTGTGGTTGCCGGCAGTGACGGTCTCGTCGACAAACGTGACAGGCTGTCCGGGAGCCACAGGGCTGATGGCCTTTATAAGTGCCTTGTCGCGATAAATTTCCACTTTGTCCAATGCCGTCAACGACACTCCGGTCGACGTGCGAGCAGGTGCGGTAAACGCCACTGTCACCTTGTTCAGACCCGTTGGCTCTGGCGTCAGCGTAAGGTCGGTTACCGCTGCTGGGCTTTCCGCTGCCACGCCGTCCGACAAAGCAATGTTGTCAACCAACATGCCGCGGCGTTCTGCGTCAGAGATGCAGTGGATGCCGATATAGTATGTTCCGGCTGTGGCAACAGTGATTTTTTGAGTGAAGTGCTGAAATTTATCTGTTTTAAGCAATGTTTCTCCCACAACGGTCTCTGTCATCGCGGCGGCGGTGGCGGCGGTGCCCATCTTCACCTCAAAACGCTCTGTGCCCAAGAAGCTGCTGTAGCACCGGGCATCCATCTCGAAGGTATACGTGCCGCCGGGGGCGAGACTGAACGCTGGCAGAATCAGCCAGTCGTCCATGCTGCTGTCGTCGGAATAATCAATCATTGCCGACTTGTAGTAGCCACTGTGATACCACGTCTTGTTGTCGCTGTTCGCATCGACGACGGTCATCGTCGCAAAATCGGCGGCGGTGTCAAACGTCTCGCTATAAGGCAAAGCTGTTCCTGCCATCACCGGCATCGCTGCCGATGCTGCGATAACTGCTGTCAGTAAAAAATTTTTCATACAATATATTTTATCATTTGTTTTCTTTCTCTTAATGTCCTCCTATCCACAGACACGCCATGCTGAGCAACACCAGGCAGAGGTCGACGGCTTTCGACCGCAGATTCTTCTCCCTGAAAATCATCGCGCCAAAGCAGAACGATACTATCACACTGCCGCGGCGCACCATGGAGGTCACTGAAATCATTGCGTCGGGATAGGTCAGAGCGTAGAAGTATGCGGCGTCGGCAAGAGTGATAAACACTGAAATCAGCATTATCGACCAACGCCAGCGGAACGGCGAGGCCTTGCGCTGAGGCAACCACACCACAAGAAGCACAATGCCCATTATCACGCACTGATAGAAGTTATACCAGCACTGCACGGTAATCGCACGGATGCCGGCTCCCGTGGGCGACATCAGAAACTTGTCGTAAAGCCCGCTTACGGCTCCCAGAAGTGCTGCCGCCACCAGATAATATATCCATCGGTTATGACTGAAACGGATGCCTTCTTTCTTGCCGCTGCGGCTGAGCATGTAGAACGACGTGACGGCAAGGAGCACGCCTGCCCATTGCCAACCATTAAGACGCTCGCCGAAGATAATAAGCGCGCCGAGCAGAGTCAGCACGGGACGGGTGGCGTTGACCGGACCTACGATGGTGATCGGAAGATGTTTGATGGCATAATAGCCCAATATCCACGACGACAGTACAATAAAGGATTTCAGAACGATAAACCGCTGTTCTTGCCATTGCCAGTTGTCGACACACAGCAGCGATTCGCTGCCAAGGATGCCGGTATGCGAGGCTACGATGAAGGGAAGAAATATCAGCGCACAAAACAACGTGTTGCAGAAAAGCACCGGGATGACGGCATTTTCCCGCAAAGAGTATTTTTTTGCCACGTCGTAAAGCCCAAGAAGTGCCGCCGACAGAAAAGCGAGACTCAACCACATAAAAATATTGTCTTTTTCTTACGCAAAGACATCACAAAGGTAAATCATATTAACCATCATTCCAAAACCTATCGACCGAATTTATTATTGTTTGCACAAACTGCCGCAAAAAAACGCCAAAGAGTGATTGTGGAAGCTTCGTCGCAGAGCGACGACACTCTTCCGTAACCCGGCATGCGGAGCGCAGCCAGCGTGCCGGAGGTCTTGGATATATCCATGTCTTCAACAACATACCCCTAACTGAGAATCTGCAGAATCAAACTAAAACACGTATTAACAGGCAGATATCCACGCCGACACAAATACGTGCCAACTATCGGGCGTGCCACAAGTGTTAAAGTAATGTTAAAACAATCACCACTGTTTCATATAGCAACTTTTCTACCTCCACAAACTTCTGTATATCTGCTAATTACAATCAAAACTGTCAAACTCAGCAAAAAATAGTAATTTATATTCAATAATGGTGTATATTTGCATTAAGAAGAGGCAGCTATCAAATGTGTTATGCCTCACACCAAATTAGGTATTTCATGCAAAAAAATTCGATTACAAATACAACTGCAAACGTAACAATCCACAATGAATAACAATGGGAAAGACAATAACAACATATTTAATTGATGGAGACCCGAAAGGAACTCAATATGCATTCATTAGCAACAAGATTTGCCAAATGTTTGTCGTGCCACGTTCCAACCTCTCTTATCTGAATACACAAGAAAAGTTGCAAAAACCTGCGTTTTACATATTACTGGGAGAAGATGAGTTAACCAAACCACAGGCGTATATAGGTGAAACGGAGAACTTTAAAGAACGTGTAAAAGACCATGATAGCAAAAAATCGTTTTGGCAAAAAGCACTCATATTCGTATCGAAAGATGCCGATATGACTAAAGTTGATGTACAATACATAGAATATAAAGCGATAACTGAAGCCAAGAAAGCAAACGCTTTTGTTTTAAGCGATAATAAACAAATCCCTAAAGCACCTAATCTACCAGAGCATCAACAAGACTCAATGGATGAATTTTTCGAAGATGTGAAATTTCTGGCATCATTTATCGGTTGCAATATTTTTGAATTGTCACAACCCAAAGAAGAACATATATTCTACACCAAAGGTAGAGGGTGCAATGCAAAGGGCTTCTACAGTTCCGAGGGCTTTACAGTCCTAAAAGGGAGTATTGTAGCCCCAACAATGGTGCCGTCTTTTAACTGGAAAGAAAAACGGAAAAAGATGCTCCAAGACTACACTTCCAATGAAAACGAAATCCTAGTATTGACATCGGATAAAACTTTTTCAAGTCCTAGTACTGCCGCAGATTTCTGTATTGGCAGCAGCAATAATGGCTGGTTAGTATGGAAAGATAAAAATGGAAATACTTTAGATTCTGTTTATAGAAAGCAATTAGAATAAATATTATTGATTTTATTTCAACTGGCAATAATCTAATGAGTGAATTCGACGAATACATCCAACAAAACGAGCCGCAAAAGCGTGAAAAAGGCTATGCGTGGCAAACAGCAATAGGACTTCAGGCGGTAGATGGCTTGAAGCCATCCGAATATCTTATTGAAACCGCTCGCAAACATATTGAGGGAGACATAACCATTGATGAAGTACAGCAACTTATCAAGAGTTACTACGATTCAAAAGATATTCGTACTAAAAAGGACAATGTGACGGAAGAAGCCGATAAAGTTTCCGCCAATATAACCAAGCTATTGAATGAACGTTCGTTTGCTTTCACTGTAGCTGGATTGACCGCCATTCATCGAAGGATATTTGATGGTGTATTCAAGTTTGCCGGACAAATCAGAGATTACAATATCACCAAAAAAGAATGGGTGCTTCGTGGCGACACGGTGCTCTATGTATCTGCTCCCGACATTCGCAGAGCCATAGAGTATGATCTTGAGCAAGAAAAGGCATTTGATTATATAGGATTGGATGTAAATCAAATAGTAAGTCATATTACCAAATTCGTATCTGGGTTGTGGCAAATTCATCCGTTTGGAGAAGGCAATACCCGAACAACAGCAGTGTTCACCATACAGTATTTACGCTCAATGGGATTCAATGTTGAGAACGACCTTTTTGCCAATCATTCTTGGTATTTCCGAAATGCGTTGGTTAGAGCCAATTATCAAAATATACAAAAGGGCATCAAAAGGGAGTCTGTCTATTTGGAACGATTCTTTCGCAACCTATTGATGGGAGAAAACAACGAGTTGAGAAATCGTTTTATGGTGATTAATGCTCCTAAAGACATAGGTATCTCCACCCCGACAAGTACCCCGACAAGTACCCCGACAAGCTCAGACAATCCATTGCAGATAGATAATGAGAATATCAGCCGCTTAATAAAGGCGATTGCAAACAATAGATTATCTGTCAAAGAGATGATGGCTTCCGTAGGATTAAAGAATCGTGAGAATTTTATGGAATACTCACTTAATCCCGCCATGAAAGAGGGATTTGTTTCTATGCTCTACCCCGACAAGCCACGTCATCCTCGTCAGAAATATCTATTGACGATTAAAGGATGGGCGGTGTATAACTCAAACAATCGGAAATGATGATATACGAGAACAACATATCCTCTATTCATTCCGACTTTGAACAGATTAAAAAGCGAGACACAAAAGGTTCGGAGCATTAGACTTCCCCCCACTTCGTCATCGTGTCACCCAACAATAAGTGATACAAAGATACAACGTATTATCTATCAATAAGTTACAATACTCATCTTTTAAACAACGAAGTCGGGAGATACGAATATTCTGCAAATATGCACTACATTCAGTGCATATTTTATGCAAAAACGCACCCAACCGAGTGCAGTTTCGCTATTTCCGATGTCTTTTTCTCTATTTTAATCAATATTGAAACAAGAAATGCAAATATGGATACTGCGCCTGTTTCGACACAGCCTCTTCTTTGGTCGGCAATCAAGGCTTCTGTTCAAACACGGGTTCTCCGTTGGCATCAACCAAAAACCGGCCTTCTATGCCAAAGAATGTCAATTCCGCTGGGTGAATGGCCTGAACTCCCCAAGAATTGTTCTCCTCATCGTAGATTCCCCGTTCGAAATAGAAAAGGTCTTTATAGCGTTTTGAATCGAGGGCATGTATCTCCTTTTTGGGGTTATTGCGGTCATTGGGAACAGAATCCGTCACCCATATACGCGTGATGGTGTTGGTTTCAGTATCCACTTCTATCGCCCACAAAGTCCAAGCGTGGTTCATGTCACGAATTTGCGCAACGTAGTTACCCGTAGTGAAATAGCGCAGCAACACATCAGTAAATATCGCTTCGTTGGAATCTATATAGCCTCGCGTGAAGATGATAGGATTATCGTAGTCGTCTTCAAAGAGGTAGCTCTGATAGAGGTTGGTACGTGTGTAAGCGATGGCTGGATGCGTCTCGTGCAGATACCAGTCGAGAGCTTTATATACATAGTCACCACCATCATTGAAATAAGTGTTGCGATCAAATTCCCGATTGACCTCCTCTGGGTCCCAACATTTCCCAGTGTAGATATACGTTTCCTTTATGCGATCCTGCCACCATGCTATCATGTTGCTACTAACCGCTGCCCAGCAGCCATTCGTAAACTGAAAGGTGTTGTACCAGCCTGCATCTTCACTGACGCCTTTCGCCCAATATTGCACCTTCTCCGCTTTTGCCGAGGAAAATGGAAGAATGATGCCCAGCGCGTATGCCAACGCAATTATAATTGATGTCTTTTTCATTTTAACCATATTGTCATTTTTCCGACTCAAGAATCTCATCAGAAGACTCCGACTTTCTCTCTGCTGTTTTCTGTCTGCACTACATATACCCCTTTAGGAAGAGAACCATTCTGATGTGTCACATCCCGCCCATAAAGGTCATAGACACGGAATTCCTGACCACAATGGATTTTGCCGCCAATCACAGATATGCGGCATTCTGACTGTGTGATGCCCTCAATCGTTGACGACGGGACATTACACACGCCACGCACAGATGATCCATAATAGCGTGTGTGGTTCCAATCAGATTTGACATAAGCCCGAATAAACTGCAACTGGTAGGCTGAGCCACTATAAGAAGAGCTTTTGAAAAGCGAACTCGACCAATAGTATCCATGCACGCCTTTCTCGTTTATCAGATTCGCATAACAGCATCCTGCCGCAGGCAAAAAGAGTGAGGCGTCACCGTTCTTGCTCGCAACCACATATCCCGCCGCGCCTGTTTCATTGTAGTCGTCAGTCCAGGTCCAGACACAATGCTCTTGGAGTTCTCCCCATTCTTCCTTGGTTGGCATACGCCATGTGCCGCCCCATGCTTTGAAAGCGACATCATCGGCGGCTTCAAGCGACAACAACTCATCTGAATTAGAATACTTCGTGAGCGAATTTTGCCCTGTCCCATGCGAGTAGGTAGCCCATCGAAAGTCTGTCTTCACAGTCGTTTCGCCCCATGCATAGTAGTCGCCATCGTCTTGTGGACGATTTGCACCAACATTGGTAGAAGCCCATTTAACTCCACTGGGCAACCCCAAATCTATCCAAGTATGCCCAGCCTCATCTCCTGTGGTTTGCGCAAGCGCAGCACAGGTCACAGCACACATAATCAAACAAGAAATCTTTTTTTTCATTTCTTCATATTTTAACATTCTGGTGTTGCGAATCCGAAGAAGGACCAGAATCGTTGCAAGTTTGGCAAATTCAAAATGTCGGACGAGCACTATTTTATCGATGCTTTCAAGCCTTCAATCACGGCGTTGCTGAATCCACAAGCCTCCATGCGGTTCAAGCCTTTTATTGTGAAGCCGCCTGGGGTGGTCACCTTGTCTATCTCCTCCTCCGGATGTGTGCCGCGGGCAAGCAACAGGCTGGCAGCTCCCTTGACTGTCTGCGCCACAATTTTCTTTGCCTGACCGGGATAAAGCCCGAGCTCCACGCCGGCTTCCATCGCCGCGCGCACGTAGCGCAAGGCATACGCCGTGCCGCACGAGCCAAGCGCCATTGCCGCGTCAAGCAGTCGCTCTTCCACGACAAGAGTCTCGCCGAGACGGTTGAAAATGTCGGTCACCACAGCCAATTGTCCACTGTCTGCTCCGTCGTCGGCTATTACGGTCATACTTTCGCCGATGGCGATGGCGGTGTTGGGAATCACGCGGAAAAGCGTAGCTGTGCCGAAGAGTTCGCGAAGATGGCTGAACGGCACTCCTGCCACTACCGACACGATGGTCTGGCCGGCTGTAAGCACAGGGCGCAAGCCTTCTGCAACGCTGTCGATGAGCCATGGCTTAACGGCTATGACCACGATGTCGGCGGCTGCGGCAGCCTGACAGTTGTCGGTCGACGTCTCTATCTGCGGATATTCAGCCTTGATGCTGTCGAGTTTGGGCTGTGTGCGGTTGCTCGCCGCGATTGTATGTTCTGACGCAAAAACAGCATCGGCAGCGAGACCTCTTGCGATCGCGCCGCCCATGTTGCCGCATCCAATGATTGCGATTTTCATTGCCTTTTTTGTTTTTTATTCTGCTGCCGGAGCGTCGGTCGGTTCCGCGCTGTCGTCATCATCCTTATGGAAAAGTTTTGCCTTGATTTTTGCCTCAAGTTCTTCGGCAAGCTCCGGGTTGTCGCCAATCAGACGCTTCACGGCATCGCGGCCCTGTCCGAGTTTAGTTCCGTCGTAGGAGAACCATGATCCGCTCTTGGCTATAATGCCGAGATTCACACCGAGGTCAAGGATTTCGCCGCTGTGCGACACGCCTTCGCCGAATGTCAACTCAAACTCAGCCTTGCGGAATGGAGGCGCAACCTTGTTTTTCACAACCTTTACTTTTGTCTGATAGCCAAGCACGTCCTCGCCGTTCTTGATAGCGCTGGTGCGACGGATGTCAAGACGCACAGAAGCGTAGAACTTCAAGGCATTGCCTCCGGTAGTGGTTTCCGGCGATCCCCACATCACGCCGATTTTGTCGCGCAGCTGGTTGATGAAGATACATGTGGTGTTGGTCTTTGAGATTGTGGCTGTAAGCTTGCGTAGAGCCTGCGACATCAAACGCGCCTGCAGACCCATCTGCTTTTCGCCCATCACTCCTTCGATTTCGGCTTTTGGTGTCAACGCCGCAACAGAGTCGATAACGATTATGTCGATTGCCGATGAGCGGATAAGCTGGTCGGCGATTTCAAGTGCCTGCTCGCCATTGTCGGGCTGCGAAATCCAAAGGTTGTTGACGTCAACGCCAAGTTTCTCGGCATAAAAGCGGTCAAACGCATGCTCTGCGTCGATGATGGCTGCTATGCCGCCCTGCTTCTGCGCCTGGGCGATGGCAAGGATGGCGAGCGTGGTCTTTCCCGACGATTCCGGACCGTAGATTTCAATGATACGTCCGCGGGGATAGCCGCCCACACCGAGTGCGTAGTCAAGTCCGATGATGCCTGAAGGAATCACCTCGATATTTTCTATATTGTCGTCACCGAGTTTCATTATCGCTCCGCGGCCATAGTCCTTTTCTATCTTCGACATCGCATTCTGCAAGGCTTTAAGCTTCTCGCTTGCAGCTGCTGTCTTGTCTGTTGCTTTCTCCATAGTTATGCTTTTTTGTTTATTATTTCAAGAATCTGCGAGGCACTGTTTTTGGTGTCTACTTTTGCAATAATGTCGGTCACGATGCCGTCGCCGTCAACAAGAAACGTGGTGCGCACCGTACCCATATACTCCCGTCCTGCCATCTTCTTTTTCTGCCACACACCGAACGCTTGGTTGAGCGTGGTGTCGGTGTCGGCGATAAGTGTGAACGGAAGCGAGTGTTTGGCGGCAAACTTCCCGTGCGATGCCGCGCTGTCCTTGCTCACTCCTATCACCTCATATCCTGCGCTGCGGAGGGCGTCGTAGCCGTCGCGCAGGCTGCATGCCTCGGCGGTGCAGCCGGGAGTGTTGTCTTTCGGATAGAAATAGATGGCAAGACGCTTTCCGGCATAGTCGGATGCCTTCACTTCTTTGCCGTTGGCGTCGACGCCAAGCATTTCCGGTATTTTGTCTCCTATTTTCATTGTCGTTTTGTTTTTACATTGCAAAATTATAATCCTTGTGGGCAACATCCGCGCCCACAATGGTTAACGTTTCGAAACGTCAACTTTATGTGTCGGCGGAAGTTCGCGGTTGCGCTTGTCGACAGCCTCCACCACTCGCTGCGCCAACGTGTTGAACGCCTCGCCGCTGACGGTGTTCTGCAGCGCAGCTGGCTTGCCTTGGTCGCCGCCGTCGCAGATGCTTGCCACAAGCGGTATCTGTGCCAACAAATCCACTCCAAGCTTTTCCGCAAGGCGTTTGCCGCCTCCATTGCCAAAGATGTAGTATTTCTCATCCGGATGTTCCGCCGGAGTGAACCATGCCATATTCTCCACGATGCCGAGCACCGGCACGTTGACCTGTGGGCTTTGAAACATGCTGATGCCCTTGCGCGCGTCGGCGAGTGCCACTTCCTGCGGAGTGGTGACCACTACGGCTCCGGTGATGGCAAGGGTCTGCACAAGCGTCAGATGGATGTCGCTCGTTCCTGGGGGCATATCTATCACAAAATAGTCGAGGTCGCCCCAATTGGCGTCGCCGATGAGTTGCTTCAGGGCGTTGCTTGCCATGCCGCCGCGCCAAAGCACGGCGTTGTCTTTGTCTACGAGGAAGCCTATCGACAGCACTTTTACGCCATATTGCTCTACGGGTGCGATAAGGTTGCGGCCGCCTACCTCATCCATATACACGGGGGCATCCTCTACTCCAAACATCTTTGGAGCCGACGGTCCGAAGATGTCGGCGTCAAGCAGCCCCACCTTGTAGCCTTGCTTGGCAAGCGCCACGGCAAGATTGCTTGCCACGGTGGATTTGCCTACTCCGCCTTTGCCCGACGAGACTCCGATGATGTTTTTCACTTCGGGGAGCATCTTGGCGGGCTGCTCTACGTTCTGGCGGTACTTCACGCTGATGTTGCTCTCTATGCAGGCATTCTCGCTGACATAAGTCTTGACGGCTGTTTCAGCGGCCTTGACAACACTTTTGATAAACGGATCGGTCGATTTGTCAAAAATCAAAGAGAATGACACGTTCATTCCGTCAATGCGGATATCGTCCTCAACCATATTGTTCTCTACAAGGTCTTTGCCGTTGCCTGGGTAGCGGACGTTGCGCAAAGCCTCGGTGATTAGTGCGGGATATAGTCTTTCTTCCATAATTGTTACTTTGAATATTGAGGGTCTGTTTCAAGATACCCGCGCGAGAAACTGCGATAGGTATCTTTCTCTATGTCGATTTCAGGCTCCTGAAGCGCCGTGGTGGCGTCAAGATGCCAGTTGATGTATTTTATTGTCAAGCCGCGGGCAAGCCATTGGCGTTCGTAGAACGTGCGGATTTCGAGGATATCGTCGGCAAGTCCGCTGTGATAAAGGTCGTCGGTGTTGACCTCAGTGGCGAAGCCGTTCAGACGCACCATGGCGTCGGTATAGGCATAAAGAAACGGGCTGTCGGTTTTCAGATGCACGAGTCCGCCGTCTTTCAATATCTGGCGATAGAGTTGCATGAAGCGGGTCGACGTCAGGCGTTTGTTGACTTTCTGCATCTGGGGGTCGGGAAACGTTATCCAGATTTCTGACACCTCGCCGGCCTCAAAGAAGGAGGCGATTAGTTCGATACTCGTGCGGAGAAACGCTACGTTGGCGATACCTTCCTGCACCGACTGCTTGGCGCCGGTCCACATCCGGGCGCCTTTGATGTCGACTCCGATGAAGTTGCGGTCGGCAAATTTTTTTGCCATGCCGACGGCATATTCTCCTTTGCCGCAACCAAGTTCCAGAACTATGGGGTTGTCGTTCTTGAAAAACTCTGTGTTCCACTTTCCTTTCAATGGAAACGGCCCTTTCTGCAATTCTGCGAATGGATATTGGAACACGTTGGGGAATGTTTCCATCTCCCCGAATTTCTTCAATTTATTTTTGCCCATAATGTATTTATTGTCTGCTTATTTTTATGATTTTTTCATTGCTGCCTGACACGCAGCGCACCACGTAGGCTCTGCCGCTGTAGCCCGACAGCGTCAATGAGAACTGCTGGCTGTGCGGTGCCGCCGACTGCAGCAAGATGCCGCTCATGTCAAACAATTGCACCGTGCTTATCTCTTCGTCGCTGGTAATTGTCACCACATCGCCGTCAACCGCCACGCGCAGGCTCTCCGCTGCCAACGGTTTTGCCGACGATGATTTGAAGAAGTCCTGCCACTGCTCCGCAAGCCTGTAAGCCATCTCGCCGGCTGACGGAACGGTGAGGTTTACTTTCTCATAGTCTACGTTCTCCCAAACATTGTCGCCAAGCTCAGGTGGCGTGACGGCATTGCTTGTCAGCTCCGCGAGGCTGTTCCAATTGCGCATGGCGCGGTCGCCGATATATTCAACCGTCGATGGAATGATGATTTCCCGAACCGTTGTCCAGTCGCTGAACGCATAGTCGCCTATCTCTTTCAAGCCTTCCGGAAGTGTCACCGTGGCGACTGCCTTGCCGCCCATGAATGTGTATTCGTTGATTTTCACAAGGCCCTCGGGTAATGCCACTTGCTGCAATGCCGATGAATAGAAAAACGCGCCCTCGCCCAACGATGTTACCGTCGCTGGCATATTAACTTCGCATAGCGAACCGTTGTCGGCAAATGCCCATGCGCCGACAACGCTGAGCGACGTGCATCCGCTCATGTCGGCCGACGTCAGTCCGCTGCCGGCAAACGCGCTCTCGCCAATAGTGCGCAGCGATGGGGCAAACGTGAAGTCCGCCATCTGAGAGCATCCGCTGAACGCATGTCCGCCGATGGTCTCAACCTGCGGCAGCGTCGCAACCGTTGTCAATGCGGCGTCGCGGCTGAACGCATAGTCGCCTATCGTGCGGACGCCCTCGCCGCCTTTGACATCCGCAAGTTTTGACGCACTTGAAAATGCATAGTTGCCTATCGTGGCGACCGTAGACGGAAGGCTGATTTCTGTCAGTTCGGCACAGCCTGCAAACGCCGCCTCGCCGATGGATGTCAGCGTCGACGGAAGCGACACTGATGTGAGCGGCTTGCCCATCAGCGAATATTTAGGCAACTCGCCTGCTGGATAATATGTAAAATTGGCAAACAGGGGCTCCCTGTCGGAGTATTCCTCTATCGTCACGCCACTTATGTCGAGCACGGACAACTGCGGCATCGAATCGGATATATACTTGAAATCGCGTGCGTCCATTGTGCCTGTAAGCGACAATTCTGTAACAGACACAGCATCTTCTCCAATCACCGTCGACAATTTCCCGGATGCAGTCTCCACCGCGCCTCCCCAAGGCGTGGCTGCTGCCAACAACAATATTGCTAAAAAAGTCCTTTTCATTTATGTTTTTTCTAATGTCTATTGCCAAGATGCACAAAGGTAAGCATTTTTCCTCTAACTTTCTTTTATCCACCATCGTTTTTCAAACAGACAGGAGCATTCCCCCGCGACAGCAGATGCGTCTCAAAAAAAATTTCCACGGCATTGTGTCGTGGAAATTTTACAAATGTTATTGTAGAAAGAGTGTTGATGCTATCGGGCAAGCTCTATCAAGAGACGGCCGTTCTCATCGAAGAGTCCGGCGTTGCCGTTTGGCAATTTGCCGAACGTCGCAACTTGGTCGAGCACCTGCAGGAACTTCTGCTCAAACGCCATGTCGTCACACATACGCATGGTGACTGCCATCGAGCCGAATCTAAGTGCTTGATTTTTGCCTACGGTATACTCGCCGTTGAACGTGTTGCAGCCGGCATTGCCGTGCGTCAGGTTCTCCTCTGTGTCAAACCAGATTGTCGGTGTGCTTTCGCCCGATGCCGGCATTCCGTCTGCCGACAGAATCTTCCATTCGCCTTGCAGACCCGACTCGCTCATCTTGCCGTTGCGTTTCTGCAGCAGCGCCACTACGTTGCCTTGGGCGTCGGTGAGCTGCAACTCCGACTTGCCGTTGAATTTATATCCTTTTGCCTTGTTGAGCATATCCATCACTATGCGTTCCGATGTCATGTCGGCACACATCATGCGAGTGGAGCCGAGTTGGCTGAAATCAACCGTTCCTGGTTTCTGGTTCTTGTCGAGAGTGCCGACAAGATTGTTGCAGCCGGTGCTGCCATAAACTGTGCCGTCGGCGGCATTGATGCCGATAAACGGTGTGGTTTCCGCATTGAGGGTATTGCCGTCGGCCGACGTGATCACCCATTCTCCTCCGAGGTCGGCAATGGTGGCTTGTTTTCCCGCGCCACACGACGCGAGAGCCAATGCCATCGCTGCTGCCGCCATAAATTTCTGATACATTTTCATCGTTTTTTCTATTATGTAATATTAACGTAAACGCGGATGCATATCGATTACTGCACCGCACGCTTCTTTTTTTAATCGCGCGTCTGCCCGTCGCCTGAGATTACATATTTGTAGGTGGTCATCTCGGGCAGCGCCATAGGGCCGCGGGCATGCAGCTTCTGCGTCGAGATGCCTATCTCTGCGCCAAAGCCGAACTGACCGCCGTCGGTAAACGCCGTGGGAAGGTTGGTGTAGACACACGCTGCGTCGACCTCCTGTGAGAACAGGCAGCAAGCGTCGGCATCCTCTGCCACGATGCTCTCGCTGTGATGCGACGTGTGGCGGGCGATGTGGTCAAGCGCGCCGCCGAGACCGTCGACCGTGCGCACCGACATCTTATAGTCGAGATATTCTTTTCCCCAGTCGCTGTCGTCGGCATGTTCAAGGTGGGGATACTTGCCCGCCAACGCTGCATAAGACTCTTCGTCGGCACGCACCACTACGTGCTTTGCCGCCATCGGCGCCACAAGGGAGGGTAGGTCGGAAAGACGGGCGCGGTCGATGAGCAGACAGTCGAGGGCGTTGCACACGCTGACACGGCGCGTCTTTGCATTGCTCACAATGGCGCTGCCTTTCTGCAAATCGCCCGACGCGTCAAAATAGCAATGACACACGCCGGCGCCGGTCTCTATTACAGGCACGCGGGCATTGTCGCGCACAAAGCGTATCAAGCGGCTGCTGCCGCGTGGTATGACCAAATCAACATAGCCAACGGCTTGAAGCATCTCTTGGGTTGCCTCGTGGTCGGGTGGCAGCAGGGTGACGCTATGCTCGTCGAATCCTTCAGCGAGAAGTGACTCGCGAAGCACGTCGACGGCGGCGCGGTTGGAGGCGTCGGCGTCGCTGCCGCCTTTAAGCACACAGGCGTTGCCGCTCTTCATCAATATCGAGAACACGTCAAACGTGACATTGGGACGCGCCTCGTAGATTACGCCTACCACACCGAACGGGACCGACACTTTTCTTATTCGCATCCCGTTGGGCTGTGTCCATTCTGCCAATGTGCGGCGAAGGGGCGACGGCAACGACGCCACGCTGCGCATGTCGGCGGCGATGGCTCGGATGCGGTCGGGGGTCAGTTTCAGACGGTCGTATTTCGGATTGTCCTTGTCCATACGGGCAAGGTCGGTGGCATTGGCGGCAAGAATCTTGTCGATGGCTGCCTCCACTTTGTCTGCCGCGCTGAGCAGCAAGCGGTTGATGTCGGCTTCCTGGCAACGGTTGAGTCCGCGCGATGCCTCGCGCGCGGCTTCAAGCATTTTTCTTAAATCTTCGTTCATAGTCGGTTATAACTGTTCGATGTAGAGATAGTTGTAGTGTATCACTGGACGCAGTCCCTGCTTGCCTATGGCGGCGCGTGCCTCGTCGCTGTCGTAACTTGTGCGGCCCACGGCAAACTGACGGCCGTCGGGAGCAAGCACTCTGACAATGTCGTCTTTCTCAAAATCGCCGTCTACGGCAACCACTCCCACCGGCAACAGGCTGCTTGCCTGCGACGACATCAGCGCGTCGTAGGCGCCCTGGTTGATGCGTATCTCGCCTTTGGCGAAGCCGTCGCTATGGGCAATCCATTTCTTCACGCTCGACACGCCGCGGCTTTCTGCCACAAACTCTGTGCAGGGCACATCTACGCCGTCAAGAAGAAGGTCGGTAAGCACGTTCTCGCGCTTGCCGTTGGCGATATAGACGGTGATGCCCTCGTCGGCGACTTTGCGTGCCGTGCGGAATTTGGTTCCCATGCCGCCGCGCCCGAACGAGGAGCGCGACTGCCCTACTATGGCATCGACATCCATCCGGGCATCGGGTTCCACGCGGCGGATGACGCGCGACTCCGGCAACGATGGGTCGCCGTCGTAAACGCCGTCGATATTCGACAATATCACAAGCGCGTCCATATCCATCATCGTGGCGATGAGTCCCGACAGCTCATCGTTGTCGGTAAACATCAGCTCGGTGAGCGACACTGTGTCGTTTTCGTTGACAATGGGGATGACTCCATTTTCAAGCATCACTTCCATGCAATGTTTCTGATTGAGATAATGACGACGCGTCGAGAAGCTTTCCTTCAGCGTCAGCACCTGACCGCACGCCATGCCGTGGTCGCGGAAAAACTCATAATAGTGATTGATGAGCTTCACCTGTCCAACCGCCGAAAACAATTGGCGGGCACTGACCGTGTCAAGGCGGTCGACGCCACGCATCTCACTTCGCCCGGCGGCTACGGCGCCCGACGATATCATAACCACTTCCATTCCTGCGCGGCGCAGACTGACCACCTGGTCAACCAATGCCGACATCCTGGTGATGTCGAGCGTGCCGTCGCGCCTGGCAAGCACATTGCTGCCTATCTTGATTGCAATCCTTTTCATTCCACAAAAATACTAAATTTAAAGATATCCTTAACTTTCTTCGCCCAATTTGCATTATCTTTGCAACATATTTGCGCGCATATCGACTCGCAAAAGCATTATCGGTAGATTGACAGAAGAATTTATATATAGAATCTTTTTATTGAACTAAATTAAGACGCGTTATGATTTACACTCATGAAGTACAGCAAATGTGCTGCGTTAAGAAGGGTGCCAACCACCCTTGCGCTCCAATCCCTGAAGAGGGCAAGTGGGTGCGTTCTAAAGAAATCAAGGACATCAGCGGACTTACTCACGGTATCGGCTGGTGCGCTCCTCAACAAGGTGCCTGCAAACTTACTTTGAACGTTAAGGAAGGCATAATCCAAGAGGCTTTGGTCGAGACTATCGGCTGCTCAGGTATGACCCACTCTGCCGCTATGGCTTCTGAGATCCTCCCTGGCAAGACTCTTCTCGAGGCGCTCAACACCGACCTCGTTTGCGACGCTATCAACACTGCTATGCGCGAATTGTTCCTGCAAATCGTTTACGGCCGCACTCAGTCGGCTTTCTCTGAAGGCGGTTTGGCTGTTGGCGCTTCTTTGGAAGACCTCGGCAAGGGTCTGCGCAGCCAGGTTGGTACAATGTTCGGTACTACAAAAACTGGAACTCGCTACTTGGAAATGGCTGAAGGCTACTGCACTCGCATGGCTCTCGACGAAGAAAACCAAGTTATCGGTTACGAGTTCATCCACCTCGGCAAGATGATGGAAATGATCAAAAACGGCGAGGATCCTAAAGAGGCTATCGAGAAGGCAAAAGGTCACTACGGCCGCTTCGACGAAGCTGTTAAATATATTGACCCACGTAAAGAATAATAGGAGGACCGCTTTATGATTAGAGAAGTAAAATTTGAAAGTCAAGACCGTCGCATCAAGCAAATTCTTGCTGCATTGAACGAAAACGGTATCAAAGATATTGAAGAGGCTAACGCTATCTGCGACGCTGCCGGCATCGACCCTTACAAGACTTGTGAGGAAACTCAGCCTATCTGCTTCGAGAATGCTAAATGGGCTTACGTTGTTGGTTGCGCCATCGCGTTGAAGAAAGGCTGCAAAAACGCCGCTGAGGCTGCTGAGGCTATCGGTCTCGGTCTCCAGGCTTTCTGCATCCCTGGTTCTGTTGCCGACGACCGTAAGGTTGGTCTTGGTCATGGCAACCTCGCTGCACGTTTGCTCCGCGAAGAGACTAAGTGCTTCGCTTTCTTGGCTGGCCACGAGTCGTTTGCTGCTGCTGAAGGCGCTATCAAAATCGCTGCCAAAGCCGACAAAGTTCGCAAAGAGCCTTTGCGCGTAATCCTCAACGGTCTTGGAAAAGACGCCGCTATGATCATCTCTCGTATCAACGGCTTTACTTATGTTCAGACTGAGTTTGACTACTTCACTGGCGACCTCAAGGTGGTTAAGGAAATCCCTTACTCAAACGGTCCTCGCGCTAAAGTGAAATGCTACGGCGCCGACGATGTTCGCGAAGGTGTGGCTATCATGTGGAAAGAGGGTGTTGACGTGTCAATCACTGGTAACTCTACCAACCCTACCCGCTTCCAGCACCCTGTTGCCGGAACCTACAAGAAGGAGCGCACTCTCGCTGGCAAACCTTATTTCTCAGTAGCTTCTGGTGGTGGTACAGGCCGTACTCTTCACCCAGACAACATGGCTGCCGGTCCTGCTTCTTACGGTATGACCGACACTATGGGACGTATGCACTCTGACGCTCAATTCGCTGGTTCTTCTTCAGTTCCTGCTCACGTTGAGATGATGGGATTCCTCGGAATCGGTAACAACCCTATGGTTGGATGCACCGTGGCTTGCGCCGTCGACGTGGCTACTGCCCTTGCTAAATAAGCATAAAAATTTTTCCTTTCATATCACAAAAAACCCTCCTTCCGGAGGGTTTTTTCTTTTATTGTATTTCTTGCAGAAGCGTCATTCTTTTGCCGCCATTCTGAATTTCACACCGGCGGTGCTGAGGGCGTCCATAGTCTTCTGCACTTCGTCAAATTTTGCCTTTTCATCAGCCTCAAACGTCACCTTGGCTTTTTCCGGAATCCGGGATGCCCATTTGCCGAGCTTGCCTTCATAGTCAAGGTCGGTGAGCGAAAGCTCCAGCGCGTCGATTTTGACTCTGTCGTTCTTCACTTCGCCTGTGAGCACTCCTTTACGCGAGTCAATGGAGATAACGATGTCGGGCTTGTTTTCTTTATCCGACTCCGACGGCAGCTTCACCTCCACATTTTCCTTGCCCACCATCGACGACACCAATAGAAACGTTGACGAGGGCACAGGAAACAGAATGTTGACGACGCTAATCGCAACGCTCGCTATGTGCAGCCATCTTGGGGTGTCGAACAGCGCCCAGCGCATCATACACCAAACGGAAAGTGCAAGTCCGGGAAGTCCGGCAACGACAGTCAGCCAGCACAATGCCGTGACTCCGCCCGACATGCCTGCCACAGTCCCTGCCGCGGTCAGAGAATACAACAGGGCATACGACAGCAACGCTGCCGCCGACAGCCCGAAACCGAGCCACACCAGAAACTCAGGCGACTTGAAAAATCGTTTATTCATACAATATGGTTCTTTTTGTTCTTATATTCTATTCTTCGAGACACTCGTCAAGGTCGTGGGCAAGTTGCGCTTTGTCGAGATGCTGACCGATAAACACGATTTTCTGCATGCGGTCGCCATATTTCTCATCCCAATCGCGCGCCAAGCCAGGTTCTTGCTTCATCATCTCCGCCAATTCGTTCTCCGGTGCGGTGGCATACCACAAGCCGGCTTCCGACAGTTGCTTCTGGCTGCCTGCCTGCTCGAAGAGGAACGACATGTCGCGGTTGTGGGCAAAATAGCAGACGCCCTTGGCGCGGATCACGTTTTTAGGCCATTTTGTTGACATAAAGCGGTCGAACTTATGAATGTCGAACGCCGGACGGCGATAATAGACAAACGTGCCGATGCCATACTCTTCCGTCTCTCCGCCTTCGTGATGATGGTGGTGATGATGGTGTTCATGCTCATGCTCATGCTCATGCTCGTGTTCATGTTCATGTTCATGTTCATGGTCCTCTTCATCGTCGTGATGATGATGCTCTTCTGCCTCAATCTCATCCAACGGACGCTCTATCTCGCGAATCCATGCCGCCGACGTTGCCACACGTTCGAAATGAAACATCCCTGTGTTGATTATCTCGTCAAGGTCGACCTTCGCATAGTCGCAATCTATTATCTTGGCTTGCGGCTGAATTGTCTTGACGATGGCCTTGATGCGCTTCAGCTGGTCTGGGCTGACCATCGATGCTTTGTTGAGCAAAATGATGTTGCAGAATTCAATCTGCTGGATTATCAGATTTTCAATATCTTCCTCGCCGATATCCTTGCGCGTAAGATTGTCGCCGCCGCCAAACTCGTCCTGCAGTCGCAGCGCGTCGACTACCGTCACAATACAGTCAAGACGGGCGATGCCATACTTGCGGTATGCCTCGCCGAGACGCGGGATTGAACAGATGGTCTGCGCTATCGGTGCCGGCTCGCACACGCCGCTCGCCTCAATCACGATATAGTCGAACTTGCCCGACTTCACAAGGTCGTAGACTTGCTCCACGAGATCCATCTTGAGCGTGCAGCAGATACATCCGTTCTGCAATGCAACGAGGCTGTCGTCTTTTGCGCCTACAACTCCGCCTTTCTGTATCAGGTCGGCGTCAATGTTGACTTCGCCGATGTCGTTCACTATTACGGCAAACTTCACGCCGCGTTCATTTGTCAATATGTGGTTTACAAGTGTCGTTTTTCCGCTGCCGAGATAACCGGTCAGGAGCAGCACCGGAATTTCTTTTTTTGTTGACATAATATATATCGTTTTTATCGATTTTCTAAATTTTTTCTGCCAGACGCAAATGGATAGCCGCAACCATGGCAAGAATCAGAACGCCTGCCACGAAATAGACACAACGTGCCGTGCGGCGACGGTAGCGCCCCACAAGCATACGGGCGTTGCGGGTGTTGAAAAACCAGTTCCAGTTAAACAGCGACGCCGCAATTGCGAGGAGTCCGCTTATCGTGAACACCACGGTGATTGCCGTAAGCACGGCTGTGTCGGTGCTGTCCATCACGCCTCCGGGAAGGTCATTGTCAGAAGGCGGCTGCCGTCTTCCTGCTCTTTGAGGTCGACACGGACGGTGTCGGCGGGCAACAGTTCCTCTATGCGCTCCGGCCATTCGATAAGACACACGGCACCAGAGTCGAAATAGTCCTCCACTCCGATGTCCTCCGCCTCGTCGACGCTCTCCAACCGATAACAATCGAAATGATAAATCAGTTCGGCGGTAGTGTCCGAACGATATTCATTGATGATTGAAAACGACGGTGAGTTGGTGATGTCGTCCTCCACTCCAAGCGCGCGGCAAAGCGCGTTGATAAACGTTGTCTTGCCGGCTCCCATCTCGCCGTTGAAGGCAAACACGGTGTAGTCGCCCATCGCTTCGACAAACTCGGCCGCTGCCTGTGGCAACGATTCCAATGATTTTATCGCTATTGTTTTCATATTCTTTTGGTTTATGGACTACAAAGGTAGTCTTTTTCATCCAAAAGGATGAAAAAATGTGCGTTTTGTAGCATTACGTTGCCAATATTAACGAAAAAACGATACCTTTACATTAGAATTAATCACGACAGTTATGAAAAAAATATTTTTTGCTCTTTCTTTGCTTGCTGTGGCGGCGACTGCCTCGGCTGCCGAATTCGCCGACACTTCTGTGCCTGACCAGATGATTGACCTTGGGGTGAGATTCGGCATTTCTTCATCAAATTTGTCTGCCGACATTCCACACGCTGGCGAGGAATGCAATTTCTCTTGGAAACGCGGTTTCACTGCCGGCGTGGTGATGAACCTTAACATACGCGACTTCTTCAGCATACAGCCGGGCTTCTATTTCGAGAACCGCAGTTACGACTACTCTACAATACGCCACGACGCCGACAGGCGCGCGCTTGAGACAAACCTCGGACACACGCGCAGGTATGCGTTCTCAATCCCTGTCCTGGCTTCGTTCCATTTCAACATCTCGAATGCTGTGCGGTGGGACGTGGAAGCGGGTCCTTACTTCACGTTCGGAATCGGCGACGGTAAGGACGAGGTGACGGCAATCGCGGTCAGCGCGCCGAGCAACACTCCGGGAAGATACTCTTACATCACTGGAAAACGCGACTATTACGGCGACGACGTGTGGCAGCACCGCAATTTCGACTGCGGTGTGCAGATTGGCACAGGTGTAGAGGTGATGGACCACTACGTGTTCAACATCAGCTATCAGCGCGGTCTGCGCAACGTGGCTGGAGCGCACGATTTGGGCTGGTCTATGAAAAACAAGGGATGGAACTTCGCCATCGGTTATAAGTTCTGACACAAATCCCTGACTGAAAGGACTAAACGTGCCGCGGTGCTGACTATGTGCCGCGGCACGTTTGTGTATGCAGAAATATTTCCCTAATTTTGCTCCCGAAAAAGATTGGGGCTATGACTGCCCGCCATTGTTTTAGAAACATATATATAGAAGAATGTTACAAAGTTTTCGGTTTTTGAAGATGTTCCGCACGTATGTGACGTCGAGCATGCTTCTGATTGCCGCCACGGTGCTGGCTCTGGTTATTGCCAACACTTCGATGAGCGCAACGTATTTTGAATTTTGGAATCAAACGGTCAGCCTCTCGGTGGGCGACTTCAACCTTTTCAGCCACGGAGGTCACACGATGACTATTCTCGACCTCATCAACGATTTCTTCATGGCGATTTTCTTCCTTTCCGTAGGTCTTGAAATAAAACGTGAGATTCTTGTTGGCGAACTGTCGTCGCCACGCAACGCGATGCTCCCGCTTATCGGTGCTTGCGGCGGTATGCTGATTCCGGTGCTTGTGTTCTGGCTATGTGCGCCTGCCGATGCCGACGCGATGCGCGGACTTGCCACGCCGATGGCAACCGACATTGCTTTCTCGCTCGGTGTGCTGTCGATTTTCGGCAAACGTGTGCCATTGGCGTTGAAGGTGTTTCTCGCCACTCTCGCCGTTGCCGACGACCTTGGTGGAATCATAGTAATCGCCACTTGCTACACCGCTCATCTCGATGCGGCATATCTGCTGTATGCCGGTGTCATGCTGCTGTTGCTGATCATCGGAAATATCAAGGGCATACGCTCCAAGATGTTCTACCTGACAATCGGACTGGCGCTTTGGTATGCGGTGCTCAACTCTGGTATCCATGCCACAATCGCGGGTGTGGCGCTTGCGTTCTGCATCCCTGCCACAATAAAGTCGTCGGTGCTGAAATCGGTGGAGCAGATCCGTGAGTGCGTGGCGTCGTTCCCGCAGCAGACAATCACCGGAAAGCATTCTAACGCGCGTATTCTGACCCACAGGCAGGTGGATATGCTGAAGCAGATTGAAACGGCGTCCGACCACGTCATCAGCCCGTTGCAGGACATGGAGGACAACCTTCACACGCCGGTAAGCTTTATGATTATCCCTGTTTTTGCTTTCGCCAACGCTGGAATATCTTTCCAAGGCATGGGTTTCGACAACCTGTTCTCTGGTGTCGGACTTGCCGTAATGCTGGGTCTGGTGCTCGGAAAATTCCTCGGCGTGTTCTCTTTCTCCTGGCTTGCCATTCGCACAAAACTCGTGCGCCTGCCTAAAGGTAGTTCGTGGAAGGCGTTTGCAAGTGTGTGTATGCTCAGCGGCATTGGTTTCACCGTGGCTCTTTTCATTGCCGGACTCGCATACGACCCACGACAGCATGCGTTGCTGCTTGCCGACGCTAAACTCGGAATCCTCGCCGGATCGATCATGTCGGCTCTCATCAGCGTGGTGATGCTGCACTTATTCCTTCCAAAAGACACAAAATAGCGCATCTAAAACCGCCATCCATCGGCGCGGTGTATCACAAAAAAAACCGCCGAAGAGCGGTTTAATATGTTAGCACGGGGTTGGCTCGCCTACCCCGTGACATCAATCCATTCGCATCTACCGCCGAAGAGCGGTTGTAGAAACCACATCCCCCGGTTTGCACTCTCTCGTCGCAGAGCGACGGCACTCTTCCGTAACCCGGTATGCAAAGCGCAGCGTAGCGTGCCGGGATTTTCCTCGACACCAAACTCTGCGTGCCGGAGGTACGCCACTTCCCCGCCATCGGCGGTTGCCTCTCCCCATCGTCCGCCATCATCATCGGATCACCCCACCCGGCGCGATGTATCACAAAAAAAACCGCCGAAGAGCGGTTGTAGAAAACGCCCCAGAAGGCGGCATTGTGAGGCACAGAACGCTGCGGAGCGTGTTCCTCAACGAGGCAGCATCTCCGCAGCCCATTCTGGCATATCTGAGCAATATCGTTTTGCCAACATACCATCAGTAGTTCGATAGAGCAATCTCGGCTTTTGATTCTCCACCGAATTATCATAGACATATGCCCTATCTACAAAGCAAATGGCTTTGGATGCATTTAATATCGATTTATAATAACGAGAGATTATTTTTGTTATCGGGACCTCATGACCACCATCAAGCACACGCTTTGTGATACGCATAACATTAATCTCCGGAGAATTTGTACATACAAAAAAAAGCCTTATAAAAAAGCCAGACTCGTGCGCTTTCTTCAAGAACTGTAATTTTTCTTCAGAAGACAAAACCGTTTCAAAAACAAAATCTTTTTTCTCTGCAAGGCAACGATATCTTTCTTCTGTTGCGACCTGTGCTGCTTTTAAAATTGCTGTCGGAGAATTCCAATCCCCAAAAGTTTCTTGAGCTATATTATCTGGATTGATATAAAGAGCATCTGCAGCCCACTCATTCGACAACAGTTGAATAGTGGCAGACGTCTTTCCTGATCCGTTTGGTCCTGCCACCACACACAATACAGGTCTTCTATCAAGCATGTTTTCTCAATGATTCTTGATACACCTTTATTTCTCTTTTTAAAGCGTCAAACCGACGGACAAGTTCTTTGTGGGCATTCTCTGTCGACTGCCGTGCCATTACTGCAACGCCCGACATTATCGCGTCCAACATTTTATCACTCGGCTCTACCATCGATGTCAACCGATATGAGTGCATTTCCTTTTCTGTCATAATGCTTTATCCATTAATCGTGTATGCAAAAATAATGACATTTCTTTAATTGTCCAAACTATATTGCCTTGTTTGCGCCAACTATCTCTTTCTTTTTCCCCGACAACAACATATTTGTTTTTTCAGCAAAAACATTAATTTTGCACTTACGAAACTAAAAATGGCTGAAAATATGAAACATCTTCTTTTAACCGCCTGCCTGTGGCTTACTGTCTCCGCAGCGGCGCAGCAAAATGTAAAGTTTACGGAGTCAAGCATTGAGTCGCCTGTGGTCAACGCCGACCGGAGCGTCACGTTTACCGTTGCCGCCCCCGACGCCCACGCTGTGGCTGTACACGGCGACTGGGAAGCTAACGGAGGCACTGCCGACTTGGTGAATTGCGGTCAGGGAATATGGAAATACACCACTCCGCCGCTGCCGTCGGAGATGTACACATACAGGGTGACTGTCGACGGTGTCGACGGCTTAGACCCTACCAATCCGTTCACACGGCGCGACGTGGGGACGGTGTTCAGCATTTTTTATGTAGGCGGAGGATGCGCCGACTACTATCAGGTGCGCGATGTGGCTCACGGTTCTGTGACGCAGATGTGGTATCACTCCGACTCTCTGCATGCCGACCGCCGCTTGTCGGTCTACCTGCCGCCACGCTATGGCGAGTCCAAGAAGAAATATCCCGTGCTGTATCTGCTGCACGGAAGCGGAGGCGATGAGAATGCGTGGCTTGAACTCGGACACGCGGCACGCATCCTCGACAACCTTATCGCCGAGGGAAAGGCGGAACCGATGATTGTGGTGATGCCAAACGGCAACGCCGACAAGCAGGCCGCTCCAGGCGAGACGTCTGAGAATCTGTCTTACCGTCCGGCGATGACACACACGATGCCGAGCTACAAACGCGGGTCTTTCGAGTCGTCATTTCCCGAGATTGTGTCGTTTGTCGACAACAATTTCCGCACGTTGCCCGACAAGGCTCACCGCGCCGTGGCTGGGCTGTCGATGGGTGGATTCCACACGCTATTTATCGCTCTCAACTATCCTAAGGATTTCGGATATATCGGACTGTTCTCTGCCGGACTCGACTTCTCTGCGGTCGACTGCTCGCTGCCTGCCTACAACAATATGCCGCAGAAGCTGCAAACGCTGAAGCGTGAGGGCTACAGTCTGTTCTGGATTGCAATCGGCAAGGATGACTTCCTCTACGACCAAAACACGGCTTTCCGAACCACTCTCGACAACGAGGGCGTCGGCTACGAATATCACGAATCGTCGCGCGGACACCTATGGTGCAACTGGAGGCAGTATCTGCTGCAATTTGTGCCGCGTCTGTTCCGCTGAATCAGAAATAGGCGCACTCGCCATCGGCGGGATTGTAGCTGTCAAACCAGTCGGCAAACCTCTGCCATTCTATCGGATGCAGTGCCACCCAACGCTTGAAGGCGGGCTGGTCGCCGTAGAGCACCACATAATGATTGTAGGCGTTCTCGCAGCCCGACTCGCGCACTGCCTTGAGATGACGCAGATAGGGGTTCTTGCTGTCGGCGATAAGTTCGTTGTTGAGCAGCTGGTCGGCAATCGCGGTGCGGAGGCGGCAAATGGTCTCCGCATCGAGCGCTGCCACCTTGCCGAGACTCTTGGCGGCAAAATCGAAATCAACGCTGTAGATCACGTCAAAGCGTAAGAACTCCCGCTCCAAATCGGCGGCGGTGGAATTTGTCGAGAGCGTGATGTTGGTTGCCGGAAAGTGAGTTGTCAGCGTGTCGCCGTCAACTCGGGCTATCGAGCGGTAAGTGTCGACAATGCCTTTGCTCACTGCTTCTATACGGCTTTTGTTATCACTCTCTTTGGCAAGAAACATCTCGCCATAGCACAAAGCAAGTTCGGGACGGTCGGAATTGAAAAGCAGCATGGCGGTGCGATAAAAGCCGGGAGTGTAGTCGGGCGCCGCCTTGACAGCGCGCAGATAGCACGCCATGGCGGTCTTGCTATCGCCGTCTATCAGCGCCATCGTGCCAAGTTCCACATACAGCTTGCCGCTCTTCGGAAACCGCTTGATTCCGTCGTAATACACGTCTAAGGCGCGCTTGCGGTCGCCTGCCATGTCCAGGGCGTTTCCAAGCATCGAGAATGTCTGGTCGTTGGCTTCCGGATAGTCGACCAACTGCTCATACATGGCTGCCGACTGCCGGTAGTTGCCTGCAAGATAGTAGGCATAGCCCAGTTCATAACGGGCATGGTAGTTTGTCGAGTCGGTAGCGAGCACGTCGCGCAAAATGCGTATCGACGGCACATATTTACCCTCGTCCATCAGCGTTATCGCCTCGATTATCTTGTCTTCATGTTTTATGCGCTCCGCCGTGGCTGGTGCAAAGGCAAAAGTCAGTGCTATAAGTGCTAAAAGAATCTTTTTCTGCATATTTCTACATATTGTTTATCCACACAAGCAACGAAAGCAACGCCACGACAACCGCAACCACCCAAAAATGCACATTGCCGCCCTCATTGCGTTCGAGTGCCAGCCGCAACGCTGCGCTGTCGGTGATTGCGCCGTCGGCACAGGCGCGGGCAATGCGCCGCAGGCGGCGGGGCTTTACCGACGACACCGCGAGCACACGCAGCATAAGCTGTCCCCAGTCGGCAACGGCGTTGCCTTCGCCTCGGGTAATCGGCGTGGTGAGACGCAGGCTTCTGCCATCGACAACCACATCGCGAGCAGTAAGGCGGAAACCGTCGGGCACATCGTCAAGACGGTCCGGCAACGACTGTTGCAGCAACGTCAGCAGACGGCCGTCGACAGCGCCGCGACTGATAAGCGTTTCGAGCGTTGTTTCCATAATGCGAAGTTATGCCTTATTTTCCAATCTTGCAAAAGCCCACACAAAATAATCTCATCACAAAGACCTCATTCCGGCAGGATGCACCATCGCCATAGGCGAAAAACCGCCGAAGAGAGGATTGCCCCATCGGCGCGGCGCATCGCCATCGCGAAAAAACCGCCGAAGAGCGGTTTAATATGTTAGCACGGGGTTGGCTTGCCTA
>ENA-OWPL01000053-OWPL01000053.1-human-gut-metagenome-genome-assembly--contig:-NODE-53-length-96169-cov-49.145941_pt1 | contig 96169 bp, 82 predicted proteins | sample MGYA00248263_ERZ651844 | MGnify/ENA primary metagenome ERZ651844 (study PRJEB26924, sample SAMEA4378256) | human gut metagenome | biome: human gut; feature: human-associated habitat; material: faeces...
GGATCTCTCAAAAATCTATCGCTATCTTGACAAGCTTAGCGACCATCAGCACGAAATAGTACAGGACATAAGTGTGCGCCATACAGCGAAACTGTTCGGTGGAAATATCGGTGTGCTATTCTATGATGTCACCACACTTTACTTTGAGGCGGATTATGAGGACGACTTGCGCAAGACAGGCTTCTCGAAGGAGGGACGTCACAGTAATCCTCAGATTATACTCGGTCTGCTTGTTAGCCTTGGCGGCTATCCGCTTGCCTATTGCATCCATGAAGGTAACAAATATGAAGGCCACACGATGCTGCCGACGATAAACGAGTTTGTAAGCAAATACGGTTTGGAAGACTTCGTTGTGGTGGCAGACTCCGGTCTGATGAACAATGCAAATATAGCAGAACTTGAGGCTTATGGCTACAAGTATATAATAGGTGCGAAGATAAAGAATGAAAGTCAGGAAGTCAAGAACTGGATATTGGAACAGCCCAAGCTTGACTGCCAGATGGTTGAATATGATAAAGGAGGTGGCCGTAGGCTCTTGGTCGGCTATACAGACGACCGTGCTAAGAAAGATGCCTATAACCGAGAGAAGGGAATACGCAGGTTGAAAAAGGCTTACAAGCATGGTGCGCTCACGAAAGGTAACATCAACAAAAGAGGTTACAATAAGTTTTTATCCATGGATGGTGAAGTTAAGGTAACCATCAACTATGACCGTATTGCCGACGACTCTAAATGGGACGGTCTAAAAGGATATCTCACCAATACGGATATACCAATACAGGATGTATACACAGCATATCATAACCTTTGGCACGTAGAACGGGCTTTCCGTATTGCAAAATCAAAGATAGAGATACGCCCAATGTTTCATTTTACACGCAAACGCATCGAAGCTCATATATGCATCTGCTTTGTAGCTTTGAAAGTATACAAGGAATTGGAGCGCATGCTGAAAGTCTCAGAGATTAAAATGAGCGTAGACAAGGTGCTTGCATTGGCTAAGACAATCACAACCATACAAATTAAGCTACCTCTGAACAAGGAGGTCTATACCCAAACAATGCTGATGGCAAGACATCAGAAAATAGCAAAACTCTTTGATGAAGAATTTTGGGGTACGCAATGACGAAGTCAGGAAAAAGGCTGCATCGCGGATACGCTTACTCTCAAATTATTACTTTTGAAAAGTGGAGGTACAAGAGCGGTACAAAAAGGTGCTAAAAAAGCCTTACCATTGATTATAACCAATAGTAAGACTGAAAAGAAAGGTGCTCATTTTGAGCACCTTAACTATCATTTGTTGTCGATATTAATCGTTGTTTATCACGACTTATTTTCCGATGCAATAGGAACTAAATATTGAATTTAAAGTTTCTTGTGGGGTTATGCGCTCTTCGCCCGTTATTTCGGCAAGGTGTTCGATGACCATGCGAAGATCTTCGGCGAGGAGATCACCACTAAGACCGAGGTTCATGGAAGATATGACGCGCTGTAGGGATTCGTCGGCTTGGAGTAGGGCAGAGTAGTGGCGTGCTGAAGTGATGACGATGTCGCTTTCTGATATCTGAGGAATGTTGGCGGCTTCTACTATGAGTTGTTCAAGAAGGGGAATGTTGGTGCCGTATTTGGCGCTTATGTCTACAGTCTTGTATTCTATACCTGATAACAAAGCGGATAACAGGTCTGATTCTGCAGTCGACGAATGGATGTCTTGGTCGATTTTGTTTCTTACGACAATAAGTTTCTTGCCTTCCACACGCTCCTTTATGTCTTCAGTCTCTGCTTCGGTGGGTTGCTGATCGATAAGCCAAAGCACTATCTTCGCTTCCTGCATCTTTTGGTATGTTCGCTCAATGCCGATATTCTCAACGATGTCGTCGGTATCGCGAATTCCGGCCGTATCGACAAAGCGGAACTGTATGCCATTGATGATTGTGGTGTCTTCGATGAAGTCGCGTGTGGTGCCATGTACGTTGCTAACAATGGCTTTCTCCTCATGTAGGAGGCTATTGAGCAGAGTACTCTTACCTACGTTAGTATTTCCCACGATTGCAACGGGGATGCCGTTCTTCAGGGCATTGCCTACTTCAAAGGAACGGGCGAGCGAGACGAGGCGTCGGTGGATATCGTTGGCAAGGGCGTATAGTTCGGAGCGGTCGGCAAACTCCAGCTCCTCATGATCGGAGAAGTCAATCTCCAATTCCAGAAGCGATGTCAGCTTAAGGAGATGCGCACGCAGTTCGGACAGTTCGTTACTGAAATGTCCCTTCAGCTGGCTGAGTGCCATATCGTGAGTGGCTTTGTTTGTGGAGCTTATAAGGTCGGCAACTGCCTCTGCCTGCGATAGATCCATCTTGCCATTGAGGAATGCACGTTGTGTGAACTCTCCTGGGCCGGCAGGCTGACAGCCGTTCTGCGTTAGCAACATCATTACCTGGCTGAGCACGTAGGACGATCCGTGGCAGGAAATCTCCACAGAGTCCTCACCTGTATAAGAGTGTGGGGCACGGAAAATGGAAACGAGCACTTCGTCCACAACTTCTTTTTCTGCATTGACGATATTGCCGAAAGCGAGAGTGTAAGCCTTGCGTTGGGACAAAGAGAGATTTGAGCCGATAGGAAAGAAAATCTTATCAGCTATACTAATTGCTTCATGGCCTGATATGCGGATAATGCCAATCGCACCACCAGAGGCGGTGGCGATGGCGCAAATGGTATTGTTGTTGAGCATGTAGATGATTTCTTGATTACGTAAGTTGCAGTTCCATATCCACGACATCGAGCCATCTCCCAAATTTTTTGCCAACATTATGGAAGAGTGATGCCTGGACAAAACCGAGCTTTTTATGAAATTGTATACTCTCGAGGTTTTCTCCTGTTATACAGGCTATGAGCACCTTATATCCAAGCTGCCTGCAATCTTTAATTATTTGTTGCATAAGGGCAGAACCAATGCCGGCATGCTTTACATCGGAACTCAGATATATGGTGGTTTCGAGAGTTTTGGCGTATGCTGCTCGTTCTTTCCATTGATGTACGTAGGCATACCCTACCACTTTCCCTTCTGTCTCGTAGACGTAGTAAGGGAAGTGGTGGGATATTTCCTTGATGCGCTGCTGCATCTGTACGGTAGAAAGTTTGACAGTTTCGAACGTAACTGTCGTTTCTGCTATATAACGATTATATATAGTAACGATGTCTGCAGCATCGTCAGGTTTAACTTCTCTAATCATTAATTGTATGTTTGTTATATATTAAAGGGGTGGTAGTAGACTGTTAACCTTCTACTTATTTGGTATTATCTCCTTTATATATCCATGGCGATATGCATACAACAAACGTTCAAGTTCCTTAATCTGCTTGTTCAGTTCACGACCTATGTCCGTATCTGCCACACGCATTCTGTGTGCTGACATTTCTACTATCTGAGTTGTAGACTTGATGTCCGTGCATTTCTGAATGGCATCGAGTGTGGACGTGAATGGTTCGTGTTGTACAAGTACGAAGCCACGGCTATGATAAACAAGAGTGTATCCGGCAATACCCGTCTCCTTGTGATAAGCCTGTGAGAATCCGCCGTCGATGACCATAAGCTTGCCGTTGGCCTTGATGGGGTTCTCGCCGTTGCATACATGTACGGGCACGTGTCCGTTGATGATATGGCGGTTCTCGCCTGTCACTCCGAAAGCATCCATGATTGTGTCTGCTATATGTTCATCGTTGCGCAGCTTAAAATAGTTGCCCTTCTCTTCCGCATGTGTTGCCTTGTCGGCTATGAAGTAGCGTTCGAAGGTAGCCATCTTCGACTTGTCGAAGAGCGGGCTGTCCGGTCCGCACCACAGATAGAGAAAATAATCAATTGCATAATTTCGTTCCTCAGGAGTATTGTCGTTCTGGAATGCCGTACGAATTATCATACCGATATTGTAGAGCAGTTCCTTGCCTGAATATTTATATCCAGGCGCTATTTCCACTTCCTTGAGCGATCCGTCTTCGTTAAGCGGTATGGAGGCATGGAAGAGCAGGTTGTTGTTGTATATGGCATACATACATCCGTGCTGCAGAATCTGACTGATGTGCTTATGAAATTTCTCCGACACCTGGAACGAGTGGTTGAGCTTGTCCATGAGCAATTTCTCCTCAGGCGTCAGCTTATCAGGATGCGCAGGGTCGATAGTAGGGAAGGAGTTGCTCTTCAACTCATACTCCTTGCCGTCAAGCATGATGGTGCCCTTATCGTAGTCGATATTGTGGAACAGCAGACGGTCATTCATCTTCCATCCCGGGTTGCGCTTGATGATGGCAGCCTCCTCCTTGAACTGTATGATGGTAATGGCCTTGTGCATGAGAGCAGTCAGACGATGTGTCTTCTGGTCAAGACGTGCCGAGTCTGCCGACGAGATCTTAGGACGGAATTCCTCGCAGGGATCGTCGCCGTATGTCTCCATGGCGAAGGTGGCAAGGGGCACAAGATTGATGCCATAACCCTCTTCCAGAGTGGCGAGGTTGGCATAACGTAATGACAGGCGGATGACATTACATTGGCAAGCGCGGTTGCCTGCCAACGCTCCCATCCAGAGGATGTCGTGGTTGCCCCACTGGATGTCCCATGAATGATATTGTGATAGCGTGTCCATGATGATGTGGGCTCCTGGTCCACGGTCATAGATGTCGCCGAGAATATGCAGTTGGTCGATGGCAAGACGCTGGATGACGTTACATATGGCTATAATGAAAGCGTCAGCTCTGCCTGTAGAGATAATCGTATCAATGATGACATTCACGTAGTCGGTCTTGTTGGCGTCGTCTGTACGCTCATGCAGGAGCTCTTGAATGATGTAGCTGAAACTCTTTGGCAGAGCCTTTCTTACCTTTGATCTTGTATACTTGCTCGATACGAGTCGGCATACCGACACAAGTTGGTGTATGATGATGTGATACCAGTCGTTAAGGTTCTGCTCTGACGCCTTTATCAGTTCGAGCTTCTGGTCAGGATAATATATCAAGGTGCAAAGCTCTCTCTTATCGGCTTCGCGAAGCGTATTGCCGAAAAGATCGTTCACCTTACGCTGGATGTTGCCTGAAGCGTTTTTCAGGACATGCTGAAAAGCCTCGTACTCTCCATGAACGTCTGCAAGAAAATGCTCCGTTCCCTTAGGGAGATTAAGAATGGCCTGAAGATTGATAATCTCCGTACTTGCCTCTGAAACGTTTGGAAATGACTGCGCAAGAAGCTGAAGATACTTTAGGTCTTGCTGGTTAATAGACAACTTACTTGACATACTTAATGTTTTTTATGGGGTTAATAATTCCTTCATTTTTTCCACCGCCTTACCTTTCCTTGCACGGACGGGCATAAATCCTTCCGTTAAAGCAGAAGTCTCTTCCATAAGAGCCATGGCGTGTGCCACGAACTTCAGCGAACGCTTCTTGGCTATGATGTCTTGGAAGAGATATTCGTCGAAGCTGGTGGCTTTCAGCGTGTCAGAGAGGCTGTCCAGATAGGAGAGATGTATGACGCCTTTCCGGTATTGTTGCTTTATATACAATACGCGTGAGCAAAGGTCGATAATAAGGTCGCGCTCTTCTGCAGACTCTGTGGCGTCCTCTGCCACCATCATCGCTATCTTCTTACGTATAGCTTCGAACTGGCTATTGGTCTTGTCTTCAAGGGCTTGGCGATAAGTTTGGAGCAGAAGGTCAAGCATTGTATTGACGTCGCTACTGCTCGTTATAAAGGGATTGCGTACTATGACGGTCTTTGCCTTTGGGCATATTCTGCTGATTATCTGACGCTCCACGTCACCTCCTGTTGTTATGTAGGCGCTGTGTCTGGCAATGCTACGTACGGCAGAGATGAGTGTGAGGGACTTCGCAGTATGCCCCTCTTTGTTCAGAAGACTTTCCGCTCCGCTTACTGACGTAAACACCACGGGAATGCCACGACCGTCCAACTGTGCCACAATATTGGCAGTCTTGTGGTCCCACATTCCTATGACATGTGTCACGTCCACACACTTCTCAGCCACCTCACATATCTTGTTTTCCTCAAGCAGAAGATACAGGCTTTTGGCAAGCTGGCTGTTCGCATGTAAGTGTCCGTCTGGCGGTGGAATGATAAGTCTTACCCTCATAGATTATTAATGTGTTTGGTATTAACTTTTACAATTTATGCGTTGTGAAATCATACTTGTCTGCCATCCGATAACGTAGTATGACGGACAGCTTGTGGAAGACTATGCTGAATTCGTAAAACACTACAGTCCAAAGCGAAAGGTCTGCCTCGAACTTGCGATAGGCTTTCCTTGCCGACAAAATGCGTGACGTTATGGTCAGGATGAGTGTAAGAGCGCTTGTGCCCAACAATATCCAGTTCATAGTCAGACCTGAATAAGCGGCTGCTGCTATGATGGCTATATAATTAAGATACATAAACAGCAGGTCTGCCACGTACAAGCTTCTCGCTGCCGACGTACGCTCAAGATCCTTACGTATGCTCTTCAGATAGAGCTTGCGATTAAGCCATGCCTTCTTGTTAGGAACGTCTTCTATGACAAAGGCTTCGGGGCTGACAGCTATTCTTGAGCCGTACGTACGCGCAAACTTGTTGATGAGAAACTCATATTCGCCGCCTACATACTGAAGGTTGCCCAGATAGCCGTCCTGCTCAAGAAATTCCGAGCGGCGGAAAGCGAAGTTGCCAGACTCTGTACGATAAGCCGTTTTTCTGGATGCCTTGCGCAGAAGATAACATTCGTTTCGTAGACGATCGAAGCGATAATATGGCTTTGCCTCCGGATCATAGTTGGAGTAGCCGAGCACAAGATTTGTGTCCTTGTCCATTTTAGCTGCCATCTTACGAAGCCACATCGAGGAAGCCGGACGGTCCTTTGCGTCCAGCAGTACTATCCACTCGTTGTGTGCAGCTTTCACGCCCAACGCCACAGACAGTTTCTGCTTGCTGATGAAGAGTGAGCGTTGCGGGATGTATGTGGAGTAAAGATTCTTGTGGTCGACGCTGTATTTTCCTATGACATCCTCTGTGCTCAGATCTCCCTTCACACCCACCACAATCACCTCGTATGGCTGCTCATAGTTCTGAGTGAGCAGAACGGAGAGATGTGCGTCGAGAGTCTCGGTTGTGCCCGTAGCTAGGACAACAATCGAGACTGCCGGCATCTCGCTCTCTGCCACTTCATTCTCGTCTGCATCTGCTGCGCTTTCAACATTTCGCAGAAACGGATTAAGTACAGAGGACAATATTACGAGCAGCACAAGCGTGCATATCGCTATTATTGTAAATGTATCTATAAGCATGGTTATTTAAGATTCTTCCGAAAATTATATGTTTTAAGATTCTTCCGAAAAATATGCCTTGGGCAACTGACGGCAGTTGTATGTGCTTGACATCACCTCGCCGTAAGCACCCGCAGAGCGGATGGCTATGAGGTCGCCACGATGGCATTTGTTCAGTTCTATATTCTTTGCGAACACATCACTCGACTCGCATATCGGTCCGACGACGTCATACGTCTCACATGCTTCCTTGCTGCTCAGATTCTCTATCTGATGCACAGCCTGATATAATGCGGGACGTATGAGGTCTGTCATGCCCGCATCCAGTATGGCAAACTGTTTGTGCGAGCCTTGCTTCACATACAACACTCTTGACACCAACGTGCCGCATTGACCCACAACAGCTCTTCCAAGCTCGAAGTGCAGGGTTTGACTCTCACGGAGCTTCAGATTTTCCTCGTACGTGCCGAAGTAGCTCTGGAAGTCAGGAATTGGTTCGGCGTCAGGATTGTCATAACTGATACCAAGCCCACCTCCTACATTAATGTTGTCGAAGGTTATGCCTTCCTTTTCAAGGCTTTCCTGCAGATTGTTTATGCGGCTGCAGAGAGCCTTGAAATCGTCCATTACGAGTATCTGCGACCCGATATGGAAATGCAGTCCTATTACCTTCACATGGCTCATCTCCTTGGCCTTGCGGATGACGTCCGTCATACTTTCCATAGCGATGCCAAACTTGTTCTCAGCCAGTCCGGTAGTGATGTTGGCATGAGTATGTGCGCCTACATTCGGATTGATGCGCAGCTCCACACTCACCACCTTACCATACTCTGATGCGATTTCCTCGATGACTTCCAGTTCTGCAAGCGACTCCACGTTAAAGCAGAATATGCCAGCTTCGATACCGAGACGAATTTCCCAGTCACTCTTTCCTACACCTGCGAATACGATGCTCTCTGCCGGGAAGCCAGCTTTCAGAGCTGCCTTTATCTCTCCTCCGCTCACACAGTCGGCGCCCAGTCCGTTACGGGCTATTATTTCCAGAACTTTAGAATTGGCGTTGGCCTTGACGGCATAATGCACGCTCCATTGTGGATGCTTCGCCGTCTCCTTTTTTATAGTGTCAAGCGTATCCTGAAGCAACTGTGTGTCGTAATAATAGAAAGGGGTAGTTATGTCCGAAAAACTCTCTTTTGATATCATCATAGCATGATTATTATTATCCAAGCCATTCCTCTCGCAGGAATGGCTTGGTTAAGTGTATATATAGTATGTGTTTTTTTTTTACTTATTGTGGAAGAGCACGTCGCTAAGGTTCTGGAGCGCCTTCTTCTTGTCCGCCTCACGGATGAGGAACGAGATATTGTAGTTGCTGCCGCCATACGAAATCATACGTACCGGTATGTTCTTCATAGCGTCAAGGACAAGAGTCTCAAAGCCGAGGTTGTTCCAGTCGAGGTCACCCACCACGCAGACGATGCACATGTCGCTGTCCACGGTTACCGTGCCATATTTCTTGAGCTCGTCCACAATCTCGTTAAGGTGAGATGTATTGTCAATACTCATCGATACGCCCACCTCACTCGTGGTAATCATGTCGATAGGAGTCTGATAACACTCGAATATCTCGAACACCTTACGCAGGAAACCTGTTGCGAAGAGCATTCGTGACGACTTTATTTTGATGGCCGTGATGTTGTCCTTTGCAGCAACAGCCTTGATCTTTCCGCGCAACAGCACGTTGTCAATAATCGTGCCGTCTGCCTCGGGATCCATGGTGTTCTTCAGACGTACGGGGATGCCGGCAAACTTGGCTGGCTGTACGCATGTCGGATGCAGAATCTTCGCTCCGAAGTATGCCAGCTCGGCTGCCTCCTCGAAGTTGAGCTGACGGATGGCCTCCGTGTTCTCCACGACGCGCGGGTCGTTATTATGCATGCCGTCAATGTCGGTCCATATCTGGATTTCCTCTGCGGGGAGGGCAGCACCTATGAGCGAAGCCGTAAAGTCGCTACCGCCGCGGAGCAGATTGTCCACTTCTCCGTAGGCGTTACGGCAGATAAAGCCCTGCGTGATATACACTTGATAGCCCTCGTTCTCCTTCATTACGGCTCCGAGCTTCTCTTTGATGTAGTGTGAGTCAGGCTCGGCGTTCTTGTCCGTGCGCATGAAGTCGAAGGCAGAGAGCAGAACCACCTTAACACCTTTCTCAAGGAGATAGTTGGTCATCATGTTGGTACTTATTATCTCGCCCTGAGCTACGATGTTCTTCTCCTCAAAGCTTGTGAAGAGATCCTTTGTGAACGATCGGAGATAATTAAACTCCGACACGAGGAATTCTCTTGTGCGCTGCTTCATTTCGTCCGTGGAGTAGAGTTCCTCCACGTGCTGCATATACTTCTTCTCTAAGTTATTTATGACATCGTTGGCGCCGTCGCTGTTCTTTTTATAAAGATAATTTGAAATCTCAACGAGGGAATTCGTCGTTCCAGACATGGCTGAAAGAACAACAAACACCTGATTGCCTGACTGAGAAACCATCTTGGCTACTGATTTCATCCGTTCAGGGGTACCTACGGAAGTACCGCCAAATTTCATTACTTTCATATTACTCTCTTAAAATAATAGTTGATTTATTGCTTTACCGTTTTGCTATATTCTTGGCTGACATCCGTCAGCTTGCCGTCGGCGCATCTGTAGACGCGTCCCGGAAACTTGTCGATTAGACTATGGTTGTGTGTTGAAATCACCACAGACGTTTCTCCCGTATGGCTGATCTCGTAGAGCAGTCCCACAATCTTTTCTGCCGTCTCGGGGTCAAGGTTGCCTGTCGGCTCGTCGGCTATGATTATCTTCGGATGGTTGAGGAGCGCACGTGCTATGGCTATACGCTGCTGCTCGCCTCCAGAGAGCTCATGCGGCAGCTCCATTTTCTTCTCCTTCATTCCCACAGCGTCCAGAACGAGGTCAATGCGCTCGTCTATCTCCTTCGCAGACTTCCATCCTGTGGAGCGTAGCACGAATTCAAGATTCTTGTATATGTTTCTGTCGTGCAGCAACTGGAAATCCTGAAAAATCACACCCATCTCACGGCGAAGAGCCGGCACCTCACGGCGCTTGATGGTGAGCAGATTGCGTCCCAGCACCTCTGCCTTCTCGGCGTTCCGCTTGTCGATGTCGAGCTCGCAATACATCGTCTTTAACAACGATGACTTGCCCGTACCCACCTTGCCGATGACGTATACGAACTGTTCTGGCTCTACCTCGAAGCAGACATCCTCAAGCACCAGACTGTCCGACTGATATATGTTTGCTTTCTTATATTCTATTAACATTTAATCTTAATATTAATGGTTACAATCTACATCATTCGGCAAAGTTACTAATTTTATTCCGATAACATCATCATCATGATTGTTTTTATTATATTATGTGTTGTTTTTACTCACTGAATAATAATGTATAGAGAGATATGTATATTTTAGAAGGAGCGTTATTTCACGATGTAATTTCCATCTGTGATCCATCCTTTAAAACCAGAATCGAGTTCAACGACCTTGTAACCCTTCTTTGCAAGCAAATCTGCAGCGGTCTTGCTACGTTTCCCGCTTCTACAGTTGACGGCGATGGTTCGGTTGCGTGGTATGGTGGCAAGTGCTTTCTTAATAAAGTTTGGTTGCAGGACATCGATGTTGACGGCATTGGGAATATGTCCTTCAGCAAATTCCTTTGCAGTACGCACATCGAGACGTACTACGGAAGAATCAGCAATGATGCGCTCGTATGCTTCCACTGAGACACTCTTGAAAGCCGGATTGTGATACTGGCAGGAGAAAATTCCTGCGAGGATGATAGTGGCGAATAATGTTTTCATGGCTGCAAAATTACGCGGTTTTTAGTTTATTAGCGAAAATATCTGTAACTTTGTGACTGAAAAAACGGAAAAGAAAGATGAAACAACCAAATAAGCAAAATTATTACATTAGCCGTGGTGGAGAATGCACAGAATATGTTGTTAGCGAACAGACCCCAGACACTCTCCTGCAGTATCTGCTTTCACATGCAAAAGAGAGCCGCAACAAGATAAAGGCGACGCTTCAAGGACGCGGCATCAAGGTGAACGGTAAGGTGGTGACGCAGTTTGATGCTCCACTTCGTAAAGGCGACCGCATTCAGGTGGCACGTCGCAAGAACAACTGCGCCTTTAAGAGCCGCTATGTTAAAATTGTGTATGAGGACAGATGGATTGTAGTTGTGGAGAAGAATATTGGCATTCTCTCCATGGCTGCAGGCCACTCATCGTTGAACGTGAAGTCAGTTCTGGACGACTATTTTCTAAAGACACGACAGCGTTGCAGGGCGCACGTGGTGCACCGTCTCGACCGCGATACAAGCGGTCTGATGATTTATGCAAAGGATATTGACACGGAGCAGATTTTGGAGCACAACTGGCATGGGACTGTATATGACCGTCGCTATGTGGCTGTGGTAAGTGGCGAGATGGAGGATGATAACGGCACCGTACGTAACTGGCTAAAGGACAACAAAGCTTATGTCACTTATTCGTCGCCTACGGACAACGGCGGCAAGCTGGCTGTAACGCACTTCCATGTGATGGCAAGGACAACTGAACACTCGCTGGTGGAATATAAGCTGGAGACGGGTCGTAAGAATCAGATTCGTGTCCATTCGGCAGATATGGGGCATCCCGTTTGTGGAGACACGAAGTATGGCAACGGCGATAATCCTCTGCACCGTCTCTGTCTTCACGCCTACGTGCTGTGCTTCTTGCATCCTGTCACGAAAGAGCGAATGGAGTTTGCCACACCCATTCCAACCTCGTTCCGCAGTCTGTTCTGAGAAATCAAATCAGTATTAAATTCCTCCGCACCCTGCTGATTAATAAATCAGTAATTAATAAATGCTGAGTGGCATGTAATTTGCTCTGAAGATTATAAAAAAATAATAGGAGGATACGAATTATGGCATTTATTGATTATTACAAGATTCTCGGTGTGGACAAGAACATCCCTCAGGACGACGTGAGGGAGGCTTACCGCAAACGCGCCAAGCAATTCCATCCCGACCTGCATCCTAACGACCCGAAGGCAAAGGCTAAATTCCAGGCTCTGAACGAGGCTTATGACGTGATCTCCGATCCGGAGAAGCGTAAGAAATATGACCAGTATGGTGAGAAATGGCGTGAGGCTGGTGCCTTCGGACAGGGAGGTCCGGGTGGAGGCAGCTACTACTACTCTGGTGGCGGTGACGGTTCGCCTTTCAGCGGCTTCGACTTCTCTGGCTTCAGCGGAGAGGGCGGCGGCTTCTCAAGCTTCTTCGAACAGCTGTTCGGAGGTGCAGGAAAGGGATCGCGCAGTCGTGGCACTCGCAGTCGCAGCGCAAGGACTAATGCGGGCGAGATGAACGCCAACGTAAACATCGACCTTTATACGGCGTTGCTCGGCGGCGAGGTAATCCTGCAACTCACGGGTGGTCATAAGATTAAGCTGAAGGTAAAGCCGGAAACGCAGAACGGTACGAAGGTAAGGCTGCGTGGCAAGGGCTATGACCGTGGCGACGGTACGATGGGTGACCTCATCATTACGTATAACATTATGCTGCCGACGAATCTTAGCGAGAGACAGAAACAGCTGCTGAACGAAATGAGAAATGCTTAAAAACATAGACATAAAAAAAGCGCTCTTTGAAGAAAAGAGCGCTTTTTTTATGTCTATGTGTGTAAAGAATGAATGTCGTACGTGTTATACGAGGTATTGTGAGCTGATGCTCTCGTTGCTGATAACTCGACGGATGGTCTCGGCGAACATATCGGCTACAGAAAGCTGCTTAACCTTTGCACAGCGGTTAGAGTAGGGGATAGAGTCTGTGAAGACAATCTCCTCGAGGGCAGAATTCTGTACTCTCTCTGAAGCGGGACCTGACATTACGCAATGTGAGGCACATGCACGTACGCTGAGAGCGCCGGCTTCCTTCATTACGTCGGCAGCCTTAGTGATGGTTCCAGCTGTGTCTACCATGTCGTCAACTATGATGACGTTCTTGCCTCTTACGTCGCCGATAATCTGAATGCTCTCTACGACGTTGGCACGAGCGCGGGTCTTGTTGCAAAGAACGAGCGGACAGCCGAGGTACTTGGCAAAGGTGCTGGCACGCTTAGAGCCGCCTACGTCAGGAGAAGCGATGACGATGTCCTTGAGGTGCAGGCTCTGGAGATAGGGGAGGATGACGCCCGATGCATAGAGGTGGTCAACTGGAACGTCGAAGAAGCCCTGAATCTGGTCTGCATGGAGGTCCATGGTGATAAGGCGGTCGATGCCGGCTGCCATAAGGAGGTCGGCTACGAGCTTTGCGCCGATGCTCACTCTCGGCTTGTCCTTGCGGTCCTGACGAGCCCAACCGAAGTAAGGGATAACGGCATTGATGTGACGTGCAGAAGCGCGCTTTGCAGCGTCAATCATCAACAACAGCTCCATCAAGTTGTCTGAATTGGGGAATGTGCTCTGAACGAGGAATACGTCGCGACCACGGATTGACTCCTCATACGAGACTGCGAACTCGCCATCAGAGAACTTGGTTACTACCAAATTGCCTAACGGACAACCCAGGCTTGCGCAGATTTTCTCTGCAAGGTATCTCGTGCTTGTACCTGAGAATACCAAAAAAGAGTTCTGTTCACTCATTGCTTTTTGTTGTTATGTGTTACGGATTAGTATACTAGTTTCCTTAGTTTTTCGAAGTGTGCTATAAGCTCTTTATAGTCCATCTGGTTATGTATGTTGAACTTGCTCCATAAGTCGTCGCAGATGACGACACCTCCGAATCCCAACTCTCTGACGAGCTGTATGTTATCAGCATTGATGCCTCCGATGGCAAAAACCTTCTTGTCTATCAGTCCTCTTTCGGCAGCATACTCCAGCTCATTAATGTTGAGCGTCGGGGCTGCGGGGTCTGACTGGCTTTGGAAGATATTTCCAAGAAATACGTATGCTGACTGCTTCTTCATTTCCTTCAGCTCGGTAAGGTCAGAGCATGTGCGGCTGATCTTTCCCTTATAGCCTACGGGTATAGGCTCTGAGGTTCTATCGAGATGGATGCCGGCGAGCCGATATTCTTCCTTAAGATAGAAATGGCTGTGAACGGTTATCTTATTGTATGTTTCCTCGGGTAAGAGGGAGAGCAATCTTTCTGAATATATTGGGGAGGTATCAGGCTTATAAAGATGCAAGTTGTCTAACCCCTCCTCGAATAAGGTGGCAAGAATCTTGTCCTCTTCCACGAAAAATGTGGATTTAGTCATTATTGCTAACTTCATAGTCTGTATTTTTTAATTGCAAATGTATGAATTTTCTGTCAAACGGACAATTATATTGAGAACAATTTTTAACTATATCGTAATTTGCTGGCTTTTCTCATGTAAGTTTGCCCTCTTTCTGTAGTGCCCGCCATATTGAATAGCGCATTTCGGGGTTGGCTTTCTCCATTTGCTCGTATGTCTGCCTCATGTCTTCACGCTTTGAAGCTTTCTCGTAAGGACACGTCTTGTTCTGCTTATGATAGTCCAAGAGCTGTGCCAACTGGGCGATGTCTGCCTCGTGGACAAGGCATAGGGGGCGGATGATGGTGAGGGGCATCTTCTCCATGCGCATGACGGCGGGCATTGTGGAGAATGTGCCTTCATAGAAGAGATTGAGGAGTGTGGTGTGGAGGATGTCATCCATGTGATGGCCGAGAGCTATCTTGTTGAAGCCATTGTCGAGGGCGAAACGGAAGAGGGCTTTGCGGCGATACCATGAACAGAGGAAGCAGGCAGGCTTGTCGCGGAGTCCTTCCTCATCGAAGCTGGTGGTGATGATGTGCAGAGGGACGCCATGCGAGCGTGCAAACTCCTCAAGATATGACGCATCACTCTCGTACTGTATGTTTTCCATACGTACATGGAGGGCTTCAATGCTGATGTTGGGCTTGAATATACGGGATCTTTCGGCAAGAAACTGCAGAAGGCATAGCGAATCCTTGCCGCCTGAGAGTCCTATAAGGATGCGGTCTCCGTCCTCCAGCATGCCGAAGTCTGTAGTGCCTTTATTGAATTTCTTGCGTATCTTATTAAGGAGAAGCTGTTCTGGCGTTTTCATGTAGGGGAGAAATTTTTACTTGAATACCAGATAAACGGCAGCTATGAGAAAACAGAATGCCAGCAAGTGGTTCCATCGCAAGGCTTCGCCCTGGAACATAAAGTGGGCGATGACGGCGAAAACAATAAGGCTGACGCATTCCTGGATGACCTTAAGCTGGACAAGGGAGAATGGACCTCCGTTGCCTACGAAGCCGATACGGTTGGCAGGAACCTGGCAGCAATACTCGAAGAAGGCGATGGCCCATGAGAAGGCGATGACGCCGATGAGAGGCCAATGAAGAGACGTGCCGGTCTGTTGAAGCTTGAGATGACCATACCATGCGAGGGTCATGAAGATGTTGCTTAATATAAGTAGGGCGATGGTGTATGTTCCTGACATTGAAGATTTTGATTTTAATAATTGAATGAAGGGGCTAACTGTTGTTTTAATTATAGAAGGAGGTATGGCTCTGACGCCATACCTCCCACTGTTTATTGTTTTGTATTCCTAATCAGAATTTTTATTTCTGATCCTTGATGTATTCGTTCATGCTCTTTGCTGCACGTCTGCCGTCGCCCATTGCGAGGATAACGGTTGCGCCGCCACGAACGATATCGCCTCCGGCAAAGATTGTCGGGATGGAGCTTTGCATATTTTCGTTAACGCTGATAGTGTTCTTGCGGCCAAGCTCAAGTCCTTCCACAGACTTGGGTACCAACGGATTGGGCGATACGCCTACTGCTACGATAACCTGGTCTACCTCCAACTCTACGGTCTTTCCTTCTACAGGAACCGGTGAGCGTCTGCCGCTTGCGTCAGGCTCACCAAGCTCCATTACCTGAAGGATGGCAGACTTGACAGCGCCCTTCTCGTCAGCCACATACTCGATGGGATTGTGGAGGGTGAGGAAGCGGATGCCTTCTTCCTTGGCGTGCTTCACCTCCTCGAGACGTGCCGGCATTTCTGCCTCCGAACGACGATAGACAAGGGTGACGTCGCCACCGAGACGCTTGGCTGTACGGCATGAGTCCATAGCTGTGTTGCCACCACCAACGACGATAACATGCTTGCCGATGTTGAGCGGTGTGTCGGTATTGGGATTGGCAGCGTCCATGAGGTTCACGCGTGTGAGGTATTCGTTAGACGACATGATGTTGATGGCGTTCTCGCCCTTGATGCCCATGAAGTTAGGCAGACCTGCACCCGAGCCTACGAAGATGCCTTTATAGCCTTCTTTCTCGAGCTGTGCGATGGTGATGGTCTTGCCGACGATGCAGTCTGCATGGAACTCAACGCCCATCTTCTTGAGGTTCTCAATCTCGACGTCAACGATGTGGTTTGGCAGACGGAATTCGGGGATGCCATACTTGAGCACGCCACCAATCTCGTGGAGAGCCTCAAAGACATGCACTTCATATCCGAACTTTGCCATCTCGCCAGCGAAGCTCAGACCTGAAGGACCTGAACCGACGACAGCCACCTTCATGCCGTTCTTCGGCTCCATCTCTGGGATGGCGCTGACGCCGCTCTCACGCTCATAGTCGGCTGCGAAACGCTCCAAATAACCGATGGCAACTGCCGGCTCGTTCATCTTGAGGTGTATACACTTGTTCTCGCATTGCTTCTCCTGAGGACAAACACGACCGCAGACAGCGGGAAGTGCGGATGTAGCTTTCAGTACCTTTGAGGCACCGATGAAGTTGCCGCGCTCGATGTTCTTGATGAATGACGGAATGTTGATGTTAACAGGACAGCCTTCCACGCATTGCGGGTTGGGGCAGTCAAGACATCTGTGAGCCTCGTTGATTGCCATTTCTGCTGTCAGGCCGCAGTTTACTTCTTCGGTACGTGATGTGGCACGATACTCAGGATCGAGCTCCGGCATGATGACACGCTTGATGGCTTTTCTTTCCTTCGGCTTCATTGCAGCTCTGAGCTCTTTACGCCATTCTGCGTCACGATCGGTAAGCTGCTGGAGAGTTTCGTCAGCACCCTCTGTCATTCCGCCCGCAGCCTGAGCCTTATGCTCATTCTTGGCAGCAGAATAATTCATGTGCTCCTCGAAGTGCTCCATTTCCTTGCGCTCCTCGTCGCGGAAAGTGCCCATACGCTTGAACATCTCGTCCCAGTCAACGAGTGCTCCGTCAAACTCGGGACCGTCGATGCAGACAAACTTGGTCTTGCCGCCGATGGAGAGACGGCAAGCTCCGCACATACCGGTACCGTCCACCATAATGGTGTTGAGCGATACCTCCACGGGGATGTTGTACTTCTGAGCCATGAGGCAGCTGAATTTCATCATGATTGGAGGGCCGATGGCGAACACCTTGTCCACGTGGCCTTCCTGAGTGATGAAGCGCTCGATGCCTGCCGTTACGACACCCTTATCGCCGTAGCTACCATCGTCGGTCATTATGATGACCTCGTCGCTGCTCTCACGGATTTCGTCCTCGAGGATGATGAGGTCGCGTGAGCGTGCTGCTATGACGGAGAGGATGCGGTTGCCAGCTGCCTTAAGGGCACGGATGATGGGGAGCATAGGAGCTGCGCCGACACCTCCACCGGCACAGATTACCGTACCGTAGTTCTCGATGTGAGTGGGGTTGCCGAGCGGACCAACAACGTCTGTTATATAGTCGCCTTCGTTAAGGTCGCAAAGTTTCGTGGAAGAAAGACCCACCTTCTGCACAACAATAGTGATCGTACCACGCTCGATGCTGGCATCTGCGATGGTCAGAGGCATACGCTCGCCACCTTCACCGACTCTTACGATAACGAAGTTGCCGGCTTTTCTGCTTTTTGCGATAAGCGGGGCTTCAATCTCGAAAAGAAATACCTTTTCAGAAAATTGTTTCTTAAGGATGATTTTGTTCATAGGATAATTGTTGATGGTTGGTAGTGTTTGAATGGATTTTTATGTTAATAAATTTGTTTTAAATGCTATTGATAAAGGTTCAGCAGTTTGTAGGAGGTGCTGGCTGGAAAAGCCCGCACCTCCTACAGTTTGCCTATGTTCTATACATATTTAAATGTATCGGTCTTTACAATGGTTGGTATCTTCTTAGAAGTTCTTGTCGTCGAGCATGTCGAATCCGCAGTACTGAACGAGAACCTTCGGTACGCGAATGCCTTCCGGAGTCTGATTGTTCTCGATAATGGCGGCAACGATACGCGGAAGAGCGAGAGCCGAACCGTTGAGAGTGTGGCAAAGCTCGGTCTTTCTGGTCTCGGCGTTGCGATAACGGCAATGCAGACGGTTGGCCTGATAGCTTTCGAAGTTGCTGACAGACGATACCTCGAGCCAACGTTTCTGAGCGGCGCTCCAAACCTCGAAGTCGTAGCAGATGGCTGACGTGAAGCTCATGTCGCCACCGCAGAGACGGAGGATGTGGTAGGGGAGCTCAAGCTTCTGGCAGAGACCCTCCACGTGCTGGAGCATCTCTTCAAGAGACTTGTATGAATGCTCGGGCTTGTCAATGCGTACAAGCTCCACCTTGTCAAACTGATGGAGACGGTTCAGACCTCTTACGTCCTTGCCGTACGAACCTGCCTCACGACGGAAACAAGCCGAGTAAGCACATCTCTTAATAGGAAGCTCCTTCTCATCGAGGATAACGTCACGGAAGATGTTTGTTACGGGCACCTCAGCAGTAGGGATGAGGTAGAGGTTGTCCAGCTGGCATTGATACATCTGTGCCTCCTTGTCAGGCAGCTGACCTGTGCCGTAGCCAGAAGCCTCGTTCACTACGAACGGCGGCTGTACCTCCAGATATCCGCTCTTGCGAGCCTCGTCAAGGAAGAATGCCTCGAGCGCACGCTGCAGGCGAGCCATCTTTCCGATGTATACGGGGAATCCGGCACCTGTAATCTTAACGCCAAGGTCGAAGTCGATAAGATTGAATTTCTTGCAGAGATCCCAATGGCAGAGAGCGTCTTCCGGAAGATCAGGAATTACGCCACCCTCCTTAACCACTACGTTGTCGCTGGCATCCTTGCCTTCGGGTACGTCGTCGTTAGGAATGTTAGGAATGGTGCAGAGCTTTGCTATAAGATCCTTCTCTGCCTGCGCCTTGATTTCCTCCAACTTCTTGTTGGTTTCCTTTATATTGGCCACTTCTGCCTTTATGCTATCAGCCTCTTCTTTCTTGCCTTCCTTCATCAGACCTCCAATCTTTGCTGCCATTTTCTTGGCTTCCGAAAGATTACTGTCCAATTCTTGCTGTGTCTCGCGACGACGAAGGTCGATGGCGAGAACTTCCTTGATGGCTTCTTCGGCATTAGGGAAATGCTTTTTGTTCAATCCCTTGATAACACGTTCAGTTTCCTCACTGATGAGTTTAAGTGTAAGCATATGCTAAATCAATTAATGTATTAAATGCGACATCTATAATGTTTGTCAAATACAAAATTACATAATTTTCGGTTAGCGGCAAAATCGAACAGAAGTTTTTTATGCTTACAGGTATAAAAGCATTAATCCCAACCCTCAAAATGCTATGAGAGTTGGGATTAATATGTTTGTTTGGAATAGTTGTTTTGTTTTGTTAAGCCTCTGCTTCTGGTATTACTGAAACTGTGCTCTTGTCGTTACGACCCTTGCGGAAGTTTACGATACCATCAACGAGTGCGTAAAGGGTGTCGTCCTTACCGATACCCACGTTCAGGCCCGGATTGTGCTTTGTACCGCGCTGGCGAACGATGATGTTGCCTGCGATGCACTTCTGACCGCCCCAAATCTTAACGCCTAATCTCTGAGAAGCTGATTCACGTCCGTTCTTAGAACTACCTACACCTTTTTTATGTGCCATTTCTTGTTCCTCCTAAATTTAAGCGGTTACTTCCTTGATTAATACCTCTGTGAACTGAGCACGGTGACCGTTCTTCTTGCGATAGTCCTTGCGGCGCTTCATCTTGAAGACGATAACCTTCTCGCCCTTAACGAGCGGGTTCACAACCTCACATACGACTTTTGCACCTTCTACGGCAGGTGCACCTACCTGTACTGAACCTTCATTGTCAACAAGCAGTACCTTGTTGAATTCAACAGTCTGGCCTTCCTGAGCGTCCTTGATGTGGTGAACAAAGAGCTTCTTGCCCTGCTCTGCCTTAAACTGCTGACCGTTAATCTCTACGATTGCGTACATTTAATTATTTAATATAAACGGGTTTTTCCGGGAGGCGACCGATAACGTATCGATGCTTTTTCGAGCCCCATCGGATTAAAATCGGCTGCAAAGGTAGTGATATTTCGTTTACGAAAGTAATAAATGTGTGACGTTTTTGTAAAGATTAACAAATAACGCCTCACTTTTAACTATTAACGTATAATACTTGGCTCGTTTATCCATATTTGGCTCTCGCCTTGGGGCAAAGTCAGGGTGCTTCTAAGGGTGCCGTTAAGGCTATAGATGCAGACGGTTCGGGCTGTGTTGAGCCTTATCGTGACATACTGTCTGCCTACGGTCTTTATGGGTAGCATCTCGGAGTGTGGTGTCGTGGCGTTGCCTATGGCTGTAACGTCTGCCGGAAGGTCGTCCGTTACGTTGCTGAAGCGTGTCCATAAGCCCGTCGTTCTATAGAGATTTTCTGTTCCTGAGGGCACGTGCAACATGACGTTCTGAGGACGGCATTGGGCGAAGGGATAATTGTCTGCCTCGCTTCCTGCCGGCGGAACCATTGCATAGCAATATATGTCGGTAAGGAACTGGCAACCGCAGAAGGCGTTGTCGCCAAGTGCCTCAAGGCTTGCCGGAAGGCTTATCTGCGTGAGCATCGGACAGTTGCGGAAACATTCATCCTCGATGTAGCGTAGGGTGGAGGGCAGGCTTAGCGAGGCAAGCTGCGTGCATCCCATAAACTGCATGCGGCGGAGCGTGTCGACGTGGAGCTGAAGGTCCAGCGAGGTAATGAACGGATTGCCTACAAACGGTGAGAGTCCGTCTGTCTGGTCAAATCCGCTTACCACGTATTCCACGTCCTGATAAGTGACTGTGGCGGGGATGACGATGGCGCCTGAATACATCTCGCCACTCGGTATTGTCACTTCTGCAAAGTTGCCGTCGCCTTGATAGATGGCACGATATTCTATGCCGTCGCAGACGAATCTCTTTGGCAGGGCGGGAAGGTCGTCAGTTATACGGCTGAACATGCTCCACTTGACATTGGATCTGAACACGTCGCTCAGTCCTTGCTGAACATGTATGCAGACCGCTTGAGGATTGGGCAGACCACGGAAAGCGTCCGTAGCCACACAGTCTGGCGACGATGGACGTACGTATATGTCCGTCATTTTCTGGCATCCGCTGAGGATGTCGTTGCCCGTGGCTTGCAGGCTGACGGGTAGCGATATTGTCTTCAGCAACGCGCATCCCTTGAACGTCTCGCTTCCTATCTGCTTCAGGGAGCGTGGCAGCTCGCATGTTTCCAGGCGACTGAAGTCCTTGAAGGGAGCGCCGAAGAGTCCTTGCTGTATGGTGGCGTTCTCAAGGTTGAGCTTTTTGAGCGTCTGCAGAGTGGAGAGATACGCCAGGTCGTTGTCGTCAAGGCTTCCCGTAATGGTGAGCGACTCCACGGCGTCAGCATCCGGTGTGGCTTTCAGAAGCGTTGCCTCCAGCTGTCCCGGCTTTTCCACATTGGCCTGACATTCCTGCACAAGTTGCGAACGCTCGTATGCCTTAGCCTTTATATATAATGTGTCGGCTGTGAGCATTACGCTCTTGTCGGATTTCTGCCAATAAGCCTCGCCGCAGAAACGCTGCTGCACGATGTTTTTCACCGTACTGCTCTTCCATGCTATATTATATGTGTATGTTGATCCGAGCAAAGGCTTGCCTTCGAAGCATATGTTGCCTTGGTTCTGGTCGTTGAGAGTGGCGTTCTCCATGTCGCTTATGATCTCCACCACGGGCACCCTACGTTCGTAAGCCTCCATTCTTACTTCCTGTCCCTTGGCGTTGAGCACGGATGTCCATTCCTCCTTGCCGTTCTCGCAAGCCATAAGTCGCAGATAGCTGCCCTTGGTGGCTGTGGTTGAGGGAGCGAAACTTAAGTCAATGGGCTGCGAGTTGCCTCCGTTAATGCTTACCGTCTTGCTGTCGAACGCTTCCTTCACATTGCCCTCAGCATCACAAAGCTCCCATCTCAGCTTGCCGTTCCATTGGCGAAGAGCTGTAAGCGAGGAGAGGTGTATGCTTACTGAGGTGTTGGCTGTTAGTGTGGTAAGGTCAGAATAAAATCCCCCATACTTGCCTTCGCATTCCAGAGTGAGAGGTGCGCAATTATCCTCTCTGAGTGGCTTGATGCCAATGACAGCCTGCTGCTGGTTGGCAAACTCGAACGCTGTACTTGTGGAGCTAAAGGCGGAAATTGCGAAATATCCGTTTCCGCTACCGTTCCATCCGAAGTTGAAGTGGAATAGATTGTCGCGATATCCGTCCAGCACGAAGCCGTGCGACCCGCGTCCCATCGTGCTCTCTCCCGTATAGATGACGGGGCGGTCGGCGTCTATCTCGCTACGCATCATCTTTTCCCACGTAGCTGCATCATAGTCGGCTGCCGACACGAGGCGCGTCGTGGCAGCATAACGGAAGTATTGCGTGAGCGCTCCCGGCACCAACGACTGGCGTGCTCCGCTACTTTCAGCCGCATAATACATCTCCACGGCTATTCCGGCATGACGCATAAGCAACGACACAGCCTCGGCTTGAGCTGTCGTGTATGAGTCGTAGCTCATGGGCATGTTGTCCCAGTCATAACGTGTATGTTCGAAGTCGGCTGTCATCACGGAGTCTTTCCATATATGCGTCTTGCTGCCTTGTCCCATGACTGGCCATTGATGGTAACGCATGACTATGGACATGGCTGTGGCTGCGCAACCGGTGGGATAGGAGAGTGGCGTATGCAGATTAAAGGGAGCCCATTGTCCCCAGTCAGGAGTCTTCAGCAGTCGTTCTCCCTTGTTTAAGTTTGATTTGCATTCTGTCTGACAATCTGGCGAAAGAGCTGCGTATTGCCTCTTGTACGTAGTGAGCAGTTCGGCAAGTCCGTCTGGCATCATATTGTCCTCTATGGCATTGTCTGTATATCCGAGGATGCTTTGCATGCGCTGGTCGCCTGAGATGACTACCAGTCGGTTGTCCTCCTTGTTCCTGAACATGTAATAGGCGTCTGAAGTATAGTCCATGACCTTCTTCAGCAACCTTCGGCTTCCTTCCTCTTTCATCTGCATGGCGTCCACCTCTTCTGCATGGAAAAAACCGGTTGCCACCTTTGCCGCCTCAGCCAACGAACGCTTCTGCGCATTGGCTGGAAGCCCGATGAACAGCAACGCGAATACCGAAGCTGTAAATAGATTTCTCATAATCTTAGGTTTTGAGTATTGTTTGTTTTTTGTCCTGTTTTCGTAGATTTGTCTGAATAGTTTGCGAAAGTACAAATTATTCTCTGATTATTAGAAGAAAATCCTTATTTTTGCACACAAATTTATAATACCATTTATCTAACTTAAGCATTGATTATGAAAATAGCATTGATCACGGGTGCTACAAGTGGCATCGGAGAAGCCTGTGCAAGACGTTTTGCAGAGGGAGGTTACAGTCTTATTCTTACAGCCCGCCGTGCGGACAAGCTGGCTGCTGTAAAGGCGGAGCTGGAGGCAAAGGGCACGAAGGTGCTCACGCTTGTCTTTGACGTTCGCGACGCTGAAGCTGCAAAGCAGGCTGTCGATTCCATTCCGGCTGAATGGCAGAAGATTGACGTGCTCATCAATAATGCTGGTCTGGCGCTTGGACTGGACAAGGAATATGAGGGCGATCCGGAGGACTGGAACACGATGATCGACACCAACATAAAGGGACTCCTCACCATGACCCGCCTCATCGTTCCTGCTATGGTGAAGCGCAATGAGGGACACGTCATCAATGTGGGTAGCGTAGCTGGCGACGCTGCTTATGCTTGCGGCAATGTGTATTGCGCCACAAAGGCAGCCGTAAAGTCTATTTCGGACGGTCTGCGCATCGACGTGGCTGACACGGCTGTACGCGTCACCAACCTCAAGCCGGGACTCGTAGAGACCAACTTCAGCAACGTGCGCTTCCATGGCGACAACGAGCGTGCCGACAAGGTGTATAAAGGCATCAAGCCGCTTACCGGAGCCGACATCGCCGACGTGGCTTTCTATGCCGCTTCAGCTCCGAAGCACGTCCAAATAGCCGAAGTGCTGGTACTTGCCACACACCAAGCCAACGGCAACGTTATTCATAGAGAAGCATAGGCTGAATCATAACAAGCAAAAACCGGTCGTCAGAACATGCATTTCATAAATGCGTTCCGATGTAATTTTGCGGATATTTACGCTCTTGCGTCTCCATCCCGAGCAACCCTCTCTTAGCCTCCAGCCCTCCCGCATAGCCAGTCAAGGAATGGTTGCTGCCTATTACGCGATGGCAAGGGATTAGGATGCTGATGGCGTTTGCGCCGATGGCTCCTGCTACGGCCCTTACAGCTTTGGGCGTGCCTATGCATTGGGCTATATCCTTATAGCTCTTTGTCGATCCGTACGGAATGCTTCGCAATGCGTTCCACACTTCATGCTGAAAATCAGTACCCACCAGGCGTAACTGTATATCGAAAGCCTTGCGCTTGCCTGCAAAGTATTCGTCGAGTTGTCTTTTGGTCTCTTCCAAGACAGAGGTTGTCTCTGTCTTGGAAGTGGCCTTCAAGTATTTCTCAATCCGGCGTATATTGCGCTCTGCAAAGGGATTGTCGCTCCAATCGCAAAGGTATAGTCTGTCAGCAAAAGATGCCAAGACCAGCCTGCCGCATGGCGAGTCGTAATGTTGAAGGCTGATTAAATTTTCCATTTACTATTTACTTTTTCAACATCCTGCCCGACTTTTCCTTGGCAAAAGCCTGCATGTCCACAGCCACGTCGTCCTCGTCCACAATCTCCACGCCGGTCATGGTCTCTATGACGTCTTCCATCGACACCACGCCACGCAGACAGCCGTATTCGTCAAGGATGATTGAGATATGCTCGCGCTTCTCCAGCATCTTCTCCCATATCTGATACACCGAATCGTCCTCGTTGAAGGAAAGGATGGGGCGCATAAGGTCGGAAAGCTTGGTATCGAACTTGTCTTCTGACAATTCCTTCAGCACCATGTCCTTCAGCACGTAGCCGATGACATAATCCTTGCTCTTGTCGTATACCGGAATGCGTGAGAAGTTCCATGTCTGCTGCTCGTAAAACTCCTTGATGGTAAGGTTCACGTTAGCCGTCTCAACCACAATGGATGGAGTCATCACCTCCCTTGCCTTTACTCCAGCCAGACGGATGCAGCTCTTGATGATCTTGCTTTCCGACTCGCGGAAGATGCCCTCCGTGGTGCCGACGTCCACCATTGCCGATACTTCTTCGCGGCTCACAGAAGCCTGGTGCGCCTTCGGGGTGAACACCTTTGTGATTAGCTCGGAGAGCAGCACCAGCGGATAGGTGATGAAGATGAGCACACGGATGATTTTGGTGGACGGCATAGCAAGCGAACGCCAGTATGAAGCGCCGATGGTCTTGGGGATGATTTCGGACAACACAAGAATAAGCAGCGTCAATATGGCTGATATCAGTCCGAAGTATTCTTCGCCGAAAAGCTTTATCGACTCCACTCCTACACCTGCCGAACCGATGGTATGTGCAATGGTGTTGAGCGAAAGAATGGCGCCTACGGGACGGTCCACATTGTTCTTATACTGTTTCATCAAGGAAGCTGTCTTGCTGCCTTGACTCTCCTTCATCGAGATATAAGATACAGGAGTGGATAGGAGTACCGCCTCAAGGACGGAACATAAAAAGGATAGTGACAGAGCACCTAAAAAATATAATATGATTAAGCCCATTAAAAATATGATTCGTTAATAATAAGTTGTCTGAAGGGGGTGCTTTCGGACAACTTACTATAGACGAAGTGCCTTATGGTGTATGTATAGTTGATATGTCATTTACATCACAAAGATATTCAATTCGTAAGCATTTTGATGTTTTGAGCGTCAATTGTTGATAATCTTTAACTAAATATCGTAGATTTTCTGTTTTGTTAGTATTTTTACCCCATTACCACATCCAGCACCATCATCAGCACGAAACCTATGGCGAAGCCGATGGTGCTGAGATTGCTGTGCTGGCCGCTTGAGGCTTCAGGGATTAGCTCTTCCACCACTACGTAGAACATGGCTCCTGCTGCAAAGGCGAGCATGTAGGGGAGGGCGGGCATAATGAGTGAGGCAAGCAGCAGAACGGCAATGGCTCCTATAGGCTCTACCACTCCGCTCAGCGATCCTAACATGAAGGATTCCCATCGGCTGTTGCCTGCCGCACGCATAGGCATGGAGATAATGGCGCCTTCGGGAATGTTCTGAATGGCAATGCCCAACGAAACGGAAATGGCTCCGGCTAAGGAGATGTGCGAAGCGCCGTTTTCGGCTCCTGCAAACACCACGCCTACTGCCATTCCTTCGGGCAGGTTGTGGATGGTTACGGCAAGGGCAAGCATAGCTGTCTTTGACAGGTGCGAGCGTATGCCCTCAGGCTTGTCGGTTCCGATATGGAGGTGGGGCGTCAGCTCGTCAATAAGCAGCAGGAAACCTATGCCCATCATGAATCCTACAGCTGCCGGCACTACCGACCATGCGCCGCTGTCAGCTTTCATCTCCATAGCGGGAATGAGCAAAGACCATACGGAAGCCGCCACCATCACTCCAGAAGCAAAGCCCAATAACGACTTTTGCAATCGCGCAGACATCTCGTCTTTCATTATGAATACGAAAGCCGAACCAAGCATCGTTCCCAATAGCGGAATCAGAAGTCCAATGATTATTGTTGCTGTCATTTCTGTCATAGTCTTTTATCTGTTAGTTACGATGCAAAGATACAATTTAGTTGTGAGTCGGGCAATACCTAAAAGTGATGTCTTCTTTACTTCTCGTACAATTCTATCGGCAGTCCGTCGGGGTCGCTGAAGAACACAAACTGCTTGCCGGTATATTCGTCCGTGCGTATCGGTTCGTGCTTTACGCCCTTGCTGTCAAGCTCGCTGACGGCTGCCGCAAGATTGTCCACCTCGAAAGCAAGGTGGCGCAGACCGGCTGCTTCGGGATAGGAAGGACGTGCAGGAGGATTGGGGAAGGAGAACAGCTCCACGACGTATGTGTCGCCCATCCAGCAGTCTGCCTTCCATGATTGGCGTTTCTCACGATAATGTTCGCTTACGATCTTCAGGCCCAGCACTTCTGTATAGAACCGCTTAGATTGCTCATAGTCAGAGCAAATCACGGCTACATGATGTATTTTGTTTAGTTTCATAATATTTTTACTTGATAATTTCTCTTACGAAATGCGGATTGTTCGAGTCGCCTAATAGCGGAGCGTATTCAAAGCCTTCGTAGCTGAAAGCGGAGAGTTCTTCGGGAGTGACGATGCGGTTGTTAAGAATGAAGCGGACCATTGCTCCGCGGCATGACTTTGCCCAGACAGCCTGCATCTTCAGTCTGCCGTCTTTCTGCCGCACATAGAAGAGAGGCTGTACGACCGTCACTTCTTTGCAAACCCTCTTCCAGTCGAACAGATGCTCATATTCCTCCGTGGATAGATGCAGGATGATGCCGTCGTCTGCCTTCACGCTATCTATTAGCACGTCTGTCAGCCGGTCTTTCCAGAACTGATTAATGGGCTTGTCGTTTGTGGCTTCTATCGTGACGCAATGCTCCATACGATAGGGCACAATGCCGTCCATAGGGCGGAGCAGACCATAGAGGAAACACGTTATCCAAAGATGCTTCTGGGCATACTCCAATGCCTCGTCGCTCAAGGTGTCGGCACGCAGATGCTTGTATGCCTGACCGTTGTAGGCAAGCAGGGCAGGCATCTTCTCGGTTGCCATAAAGTTCTGGTATCGTCCCCAGTTCTCAGCCGCTATCTTCTTGCTGCAATCCAGCTGCCGGGCCAACTCCTCCACGTCCATCCTTGCCATTTCCGCAGCCAAGGTTTCTGCCACGCTCTGGAAGAGTGGGGCAGACACCGGATTTCTGTCCGCCTTGCCGAACATTATCTTGGCGTTTGCTAATAATATCTGCATGTTGTGTTTCGCTTGTAATTTTTGTGCAAAAATACACCATTTATTTCGAAATAACCAACTTTTAGCGATATTTATACAATATGCGCATCTTAATCATTCTTTCGCACTCTCGACAATATTTGCATGGTGGATATGAAAGTAAGCTAAAAGTCTGATACATATCAGCATTTTATCTTATTTTTCACAATTCTGATGGAAATAGGTGTAGAATCACTAAAAAAAAACACTACCTTTGCACTTATAAAAAAATAAACAATCTATCTTCAAACTTAGCTTTTCTTTATCCATAAATATTGTAAGAGATCAAGAAACGGTCGCATGTTCCCCTCCAACTCCTCGCATACTACGTGGCTGTGGACAAGGGACTGGACGCAGACATGCCAAGAAACCTGGCAAAGAGTGTAACTGTTGAATAAATAAGCATTATAATTAAATAAAAAAAAACAATTATCTATGGTAAAAAGAAATGTCGCTCTGATTACGGGCATCACAGGACAGGATGGCTCGTACTTAGCTGAGCTGTTGTTGGAAAAAGGTTATGACGTACACGGCACAATCCGTCGTTCGTCTGTTGATTATCGTGAGCGCATCGCTCATCTGGAAGGTCGCCCAAACTTCCATCTTCACTATGCCGATCTTGGCGACTCGATGAGTATTATTCAGGTGATGAACAAGGTGAAGCCTACAGAGGTGTATAACCTTGCAGCTCAGAGTCATGTGCAGGTGAGCTTCGACTCTCCGGAGTTTACTGCCGATGTGGATGCTACTGGTGTGCTTCGTATCCTTGAAGCAATCCGCCAATGCGGTCTGGCCAAGACCTGCCGTATGTATCAGGCTTCTACGTCGGAGCTTTATGGCAAGGTGGAGGAGGTACCGCAGAACGAGAACACTCCGTTCCATCCTTACTCTCCTTATGCCGTAGCCAAACAGTATGGTTTCTGGATTGTGAAGGAATATCGTGAGGCATACGACATGTTCTGCTGCTCAGGTATTCTCTTCAACCATGAGAGTGAGCGTCGCGGCGAGACCTTCGTGACTCGTAAGATTACGCTGGCTGCTGCACGTATTAAGCAAGGCAAGCAGGAGAAGCTATATTTGGGCAACCTTGATTCGCTCCGTGACTGGGGTTATGCCAAGGATTACGTGGAGTGTATGTGGCTCATCCTTCAGGCCGAGAAACCGGAGGACTTCGTAATCGCTACAGGCAAACAGCACTCGGTGCGCGAATTTGCTCAGCTGGCATTCCACTATGTCGGCATCGAGCTGAAATGGGAAGGCAAGGACGAGAATGAGAAAGGCATTTGCATTGAAGGACCTGAGGAACTCATCGGCAAGACTCTCGTAGAAGTTTCGCCCGACTTCTATCGTCCAACCGACGTTGTGAATCTTTGGGGAGACCCGACGAAGGCTAAGGCTAAGCTCGGATGGAATCCCAACACCACAAGTTTTGAGGGTCTTGTGCGCATCATGGTGGAGAATGATATGGCAAAAGTTGCAGCTGAGGATGCCGGCATGAAGGTGCGCACCAACCTCGCTGAGTATTTGGAGAAAGGTATTGTCAAGTAATAATATGTTGAATAAGAATTCGAAGATATACATAGCTGGACATCACGGACTTGTGGGTTCTGCTATTTGGAATAACCTGAAGAAGAGAGGTTATAACAATATGGTGGGCCGTTCGCATAAAGAGCTCGACCTGACAGACCAGTATGCCGTGGAGAAGTTTTTCGATGAAGAGCGTCCTGATGCCGTGGTTCTGGCAGCAGCCTTCGTGGGTGGCATCATGGCTAATTCGCTCTATCGTGCTGACTTCATCATGCAGAACATGAAGATGCAATGTAATGTGATAAGCAATGCTTATTCACACGGCGTGAAGAAATTGCTATTCCTCGGTTCCACCTGCATCTATCCAAAGGATGCTCCCCAGCCGATGACGGAGGATGTGCTACTCACGTCTCCTCTGGAATATACCAACGAGGAATATGCCATCGCAAAGATTGCGGGTCTGAAGATGTGCGAGAGCTATAATCTTCAGTATGGCACCAACTACATTGCTGTGATGCCGACCAACCTCTATGGTCCTAACGACAACTTCCATTTGGAGAATAGTCACGTGATGCCGGCGATGATGCGTAAGATTTATCTCGCCAAACTCATACACGACGGCGATTGGCACAGCATTGAGGTAGACATGAACAAGCGTCCTATCAATCCCACAGACAAGCTCCGCGCAATAATCGGCGAGGGCAATGTGGACGGTAACAACTCTCATGAGCGCATACTGAAAGCTCTGGAGTTCTATGGCATCTACGACAATAAGGTGGTGCTTTGGGGAACAGGCACTCCGCTGCGTGAGTTTCTATGGAGTGAGGATATGGCAGACGCAAGCGTTCACGTGCTCCTAAACGTTGACTTCAAGGACATCATCGGCATAGAGAAATACTCTTCTGTATTTTATGGAGCGAAGGTGGACGGTGCCGTGGACAGAAATAATTCAGAGGGTCGCGGTGGTGCAATCCCTTCCCTTGGCGAAATCCGCAACTGCCACATCAACGTCGGTACCGGTAAGGAGCTGACTATCCGCCAACTCTCTGAGCTCGTGGTAAAGACTGTAGGATTCGAGGGCACGGTAGAGTTTGATGCTAGCAAGCCTGACGGCACTCCTCGAAAACTTATATCTGTAGACAAGCTTCATCGCCTCGGATGGACACACAAAGTGGAAATCGAGGAGGGCGTGAATAAACTCTATGAGTGGTATCAGGCAAGTCTGAAAGACTAACAACAGATAAACACTAATATCATTATATGCGCTATGCGCAAAACAATTTAGGCGGCAAGCCTCTTTATTATCAGAGACTTACCGCCTAACTCGTTAGTTACGAGGGCTTATCTTATTATTCCTCAACAGCAGCCTGCGCAGCTGAAATAGTTCGTTGATTATCGGGCGGTTACATTGTGGGTGTAAACTTTTGATAATTCGTATCTATTTTTAACTAATCTTTAGTGTTTTGAATGCTGATTTTATCAATCAAAATATTTATCTTTGCGGACATGAAGAAAACAATCCCATACATCCGCACTATTCCGTTAGGAGTTTTATCTTGTCGAGCTTCCGACTCACCTCCACCAGCTTGTCATAGACTTCTCTATGCTCCCAGTTGATGAAGTATTCAGCCCAGTCTCGATAAGTGAAGCAGATGCCTGTGTCTGGATCCTCGTAGTCCATGCTATCCCAGTAGTCAGATAACAGGCTATTTACATCGTAGGGGTCTTCTCCAATAGCATCCACGACAATCTCGCCATACTCACCGATAAGCGCATTTATCCAGTCTTGGCACTCGCAACCATCATTGTCACGAAGAACCTCGAAAGCAGCTCTTTTCAACTTGTCCATTCCTGGAGCAGTCTCGCAATAAGGATATTCACCGTTCATGTTTATCGTTTTTATTCTTTAACCACAATTTTTCAGTAGCCCAACCTATCACAAAGAACAAACAAGAGCTTGTTGTTAGAACCCATTGAGGAACGAGAAGGTCAATCGTTATAGCAACAGACAAGAACACCAACGAAATGATTAGACCAAACACACTACAAACTTGAATAGTATTCTCCATCGGATTTTCCGCTTCAGTCTTAATCTGCAACATTACTGCTAACGCTCCTCCGCCAAACACACATATTGGAACAAAGCCTATAAGCGCATTTTGCATCAGTCTTATGATGCCTTCTGAATAATCATATCCTACAGGACTATCTATTGTCAAAGCTAAGATATACGGAACTGTAAATGATAGCATCCAAAATGCCGTTCTTCTGTCTAACATTTGTTCATCAGTATTTGAATAGTTCGTTCTTTTTCCGTTATAGTCCTTTCTTTTTCTTTAAGAACCTCCTCCAGTCCTGCTATGCGTTCCTGAAGTACGGCACAATCTCCTTGTGTAACTGTGCTTTGAATAGCAGCTACACTATTATCGCCATTTACAACAGCCTTCTGCCCTTCATTCGGATAGAAGAAAGACATCGGAACATCTATTGCTTTTGCAATACGTTCCAGTAAGCCAGATTTTACATCGTTTACCAACATTGATTGGTTGAACGACTGCTGAGATATATCCAATCTCCGTGCTATTTCAGATTGCGAAACTCCACATCCGCTAAGTTTTGCCTTCAGTTCTTTACCTGTCATACACAAGGGTTTCTTTGTAGTTATAATGTTAAGTATTGTTATATTCGCATTAAACCTACAATGTCTTCTTTGTAGGTACAATTATTCTATTTATCTTTGCAATCGAAAGTTATATACTTACGACGTAAGTCGTTTGTTTTCAAGTCACAAATATAAATATTTTAACTGATAACAACAAGTAAAATGAGTGATTTAACATTCAAGATTGTTCGTGAGACCAAGGTAAACACCCCCGAGAGTCTCAAAACCATACCAGTCGGTTCGTCCGTTAGGATAGCTTGCAAGGACTTTGTTTCGATGAACACAGTACAAGCAGCCATCTGCCGACTGAACCAGCAGGCAGGATATGTCGAGTACAAGGTTACCTCACCAGACAACGGTGCTACACTTGACATCTACCACTATGCAGACTAAAACTCCCTGCTACGGTTGCCAAGACTCACGCAACCAACTATCACAGCAACCCGAATTTCGTAAACATAAAAATAAATAATTATGAATTTATCTAAATGGAAAGTCTCCGCTTTCGTGGCGTGGATTGTGACGACTCTCATAATTGTCAGCGTTGCACTTAGGGGTGTTAGCAAACCCGACACTTTTACAAATCTGATTAGTATCGCAGTCCTGTTGTTTTGGATACTTCTATCCATCGCAACAAATTGTCTAACTTTTAAAAACAACAAAAAGCAATGAAAAGATTTAATTGCATGTGTGCATTTTCGCTGCTCTTCGCAGCAATGTCTTTAACATCTTGTAGCGAGCGCATCGACGCTGGCTCTGAAGGCATTCTTGTCAACCTCTATGGTTCAGACAAAGGCGTGGACGATGTAAGTCTCGTCACAGGTCGAGTTTGGTACAACCCCTTCACCGAAGAGGTCTATGAGTACCCAACATTCGTGCAGACAATCGACTATCCTGCTTTTACCATCAACGCTAAGGATGGTTCTGAGTTTACCGTTGACCCGACGGTATCTCTCAAGATGATCGACGGCAATGCACCGAAAGTGTTCAAGAAATACCGTAAGGAACTGAACGACATCATCAATGGTACATTATTCAACTATGTCAAAGATGCGTTCCGTATTCAGCTCAACAAGTACACTACCGATCAGATTGTCAGCAACCGTGATATGGTAGAGCGTGCTATTGAATCACAGCTTAGTAAGGCACTTGCCAAAGAGCACTTCCAGCTTGAACAGCTTACGTCTGGTCTCAAATATCCAAACTCCATCGTTGAAGCCGTCAATCAGAAGAACAAGGCTATTCAAGAGGCACAGCGAGCACTCAACGAAGTGGCTGTAAAGAAGGCTGAAGCAGAAAAGATGCTTGTACAGGCACGTGCCGAGCGAGAGGCTAACGAACTTAAGACCGCCAGCCTTACTCCTGCCATCCTCAAGAAGATGTGGATTGAGAAGTGGGACGGTAAGCTTCCCGTTTATGGAAACGTACCGCAGATTATGATAACTAAGTAATCTTCAGTCACTAAATCCATCACACTTTTGTCAGTCAAAAGTGTGATGGACAACAAGAAACTGCAAAAATGAGTAACACTTTTTGCGCCACCTGTAAGCACTCATACAATGCCGTCAACGGCTGTTTCTGCATGTTCCTCAACCGTTACGTTGAGCATTGTAGCATTAAGCTATGCCAACAAAATAATGAACTTAAAACAAAAAAGCAATGAAGAAGTATTTTTCAAGTAAAGCGCAAGCTGTTACAGCACGCAAGCTACGAGATCCAAATGGACTCTACGGTGTCAGAGTATTTAAGATGCCGAAAGACACACGACATGCAGGAATGTATGCAGTATGTTCAGAGTTGGAATTTCTAAACACTTATTAATCATTTGTAGTATGAAAGAGCTTATCACAATCCTCTACGGACAGGAGATAGAGGAGTTCAAGGGCTTCACTTGGAAACAGAAGCTGGCTTACATCTACTTCGTTGTAAGTTTCGCATTATTCCTGCTGTTCGCTTGCTGCAACAGCATCGTTGCAATAATCGTTGCGCTCGTGAATATGCTTATTGCCTTATTCGTCGCATTTGAGCACATACCCAACTTTAACAAGGAGGATGAGTAATGGAGAAGACAACCATCAAGCAATTAAAGCGTGACCAGTTCTTCACTCTCAATCCAGTTGAAGAGCCGAAGGAGAGCCAAGTATGGGTGCGTGGCGATTACGACAGAAGCACAAAGAAGTACGAGTGCAGCAAGTTTGAAGACATCTGTCACTTCCGAGAGTTCAATGGTGACAAGGTGGTATATACCGACTTCATCTTTTAGCCCATGATGCAGATACAATTTCCCGACCGCATGGTTTCCTACGATACCTTTATGGCTGACCTATCCAATCGCATAGCCGAAAGGATAGTAGCCATAAAGCAGGAGCCAGAGGTTATCTCTCAACGAATGGCGTACCGACAATACGGACGTGCCAATGTGCAGCGTTGGGTACGCCAAAACAAAGTTCATCCTTGCAAGCGTGTTGGCATGATGGAATACACCACTGCAGAGCTGCGCAAGGCACAATCTAACCAACAAGACTATTTCAAATAATATGACACATGCCAGTCTTTTCTCTGGGATTGGAGGTGCTGAAATTGCAGCCGTATGGATGGGATGGCAAAACCTTTTTCATTGTGAAATAGAAGAGTTCCCTCGTAGGGTGTTAGATTATTGGTTTCCAAATGCAGAAAGTTATGAAGACATTAGAAAGACGAATTTCAAAAAATGGGGGGGTAAAGTCGATGTTCTTACAGGAGGATTCCCTTGCCAGCCTTTCAGCGTTGCAGGTAGAAGAGAGGGAGAGAAAGATAATCGCTACCTCTGGCAAGAAATGTATAGAGTAATCCAAGAAATCAACCCCACTTGGATTGTTGGTGAAAATGTTGCTGGAATCACGACAATGGTGGAGTCAAGCAAAACAACTTACTTGGGTCGTAAAACCAATTTATTCGACGAGAGTGACCTATATCGAGAAGAAAGTATTTTCACACTCGAGCGAATTTGTCAAGACCTCGAAAACATTGGATATGAAGTCCAACCGCTTATTATACCAGCTTGTGCCGTCGGGGCACCACATCGACGAGACAGGGTGTGGATTGTTGCCTACCGTTCAAACGCAAGGGCTGAAGAAGTGCAACAACAAGACTGGCAGAACGGAGTTCTATCCATTAAGCCTACTTCCGACTCCTACAGCATTAGACAAAGGAGGAGGAAGAATGAACAGAAGCCTATCTGTAAACTCATCGGACAGACCGACACTTGCACTTGCGGCAAAAATGAAGCTCTTGCCAACTCCCAATGCGTCAGAGGGTGCGAAATATACAACAACTTACAATCAACACAGCCAAATGGGAAGAAGCCTTACTGCAATGGCGATAAATGGTATGTTGGGAACAAAGATAGACCGCAAAAAAGATGGGATACCTTTCCATCTGAATCCCCTCTATGTAGCCGATATGATGGGTTACCCTTCAATGTGGACAGTCTTACCATTTCTTTCGCAAAATGGCGACAAGAGTCAATAAGGGCTTATGGAAATGCGTGGGTGCCACAGGTGGCGTATGAGATTTTTAATTCTATTCAGAGTGCACATTTAATAAAGAATGAATAATATGAAAAAGAAGGTATTGAGGTTGATCCTCAAAAGAAAATGGTACAATCTCATTGCAATTGGTGCCAAGCGAGAAGAATATCGTGAAATCAAAGAATACTGGTTGAAGCGATTGTTTGATGTTCAAAGTCCGATGATTGCAAAGTATAGCTTCGGTGATGTAGGATTGACACCTAAGGATTATACACATGTTCAATTTCGTCTCGGCTATAAAAAGGATGCGCCAACTATGGAGTTTCAAATAACTGATATAGACATTGACAAAGGAAACGAGAAGATGGGAGCACCTATAGATAAAGACGTGATAATCATCAAGTTCAAAGAATAAATACAATTCAATTATGATTGACAGAAAGGAAATACAAGAAGCAGCAGCCAGCAAGTTTAATCCTACCGTAGGAGGTTTGGCTAATACTACCGAACGAATTGCCTTTGAAAAAGGTGTTGATTGGTTCAAGCACGCCATTTGGCACGATCGAGACGAAGAGCCAACAGAAGACGGTTTAGTTCTTCAACATCTTTCCTGTGATGGTAAGGAATACATTAGAGCCTACAACTGGTTACAAATGAAGAAGGAATGTATTGAATACGGAAAGAGGAAAGGAACCTCACAAGAAGAAATTGACGAGTGGAGCCGTAATGTTTGGGCAAGAGACGGCAACTTCGACAACTGGTGTTATCTCAACGATTTATTACCTACCAAATGACAGAAGAAAAACTGAAACAGACGTGCGAGGTAGAATGTCTCGACAACGGCTACCTGCTGCATGATATAGACGACGGCAGCAAAAGTGCAGCTATCTATAGCAAAGAACCAGGCAAAACCATTGATAACATCTATGATGTTTTTGGCGAATACCTGCGTGCTGTAATTGACCTCGGCATGAACACATTGTGCTCAAACAAGGTTCGACTAACAATAACAATTAAAAACGTGGAGGAATAATCTATGGAAGAAGAATTAAAGATGGTAACACAAACGATGGAGTACGAAAGGCTCAACAATGGCTGGACATTGCTCTTCAATGTTAATAAGAACCAACAACCTATAAAAGAAGCAGCGTTACAAAAGCCTCTTGTGGATGGTTACCATGCGGATGAGTTTAAACAGCTTCTTGCCAAAGCATTTTATGCGTATATTCTAAATGCAGAAGGATTACTAAAGGCAAAGAAGTTGAATATTAAAATAACAATCGAAAAAGCAGAATGACAATGAGAAAGTTCCTAATAAACCTCCTCGGAGGTTACACCGAGAAGGAGTACATCGAGGCTAACCGTCACTCTTACAACGAGGGAGCATCGGAAGCGTTGCTCACGTTGAAGCTAAAAGCAGACATACTCTTCGGCATCCCTGCCGATGAATGGAGCAAGCTGATATACGAAGGCATTGTTGAACTCAAAAAACAATACGACAATGAATTTGACGAAAATCAAAAATGAGTGCTATGACGCAATGGTCGAAGCTATCAAGTCTGAGCTTAATAGCGAAGGTATTGACTGTGCCAGCTATGCCTTCGCAACGGTAGACACCAATGACGGATATATAGAGTTGTCTATTAGTCGTTACGACACTTCGGTGGTAATCGTCCATGACAATGATAATGAGCATGACTGCCCTCTGCTATGTAAAGCTATTGAGGAAGCCCTTCCCGACTGGGATGCAATAGAAGAAGAATGGCAGGAGGAAAACCCAGAAGAAGACGAGTATGAGGCTCACGGCTTCAGAGACGAAGCCGACTATCTCAACTGGAAGTACGGATAGGCAATTTTCATTCTACATACAATCTTTTTTGTTTTAAGTTTAGTATGTGGCTGCTCCGTCGGGAGACGAATGGTAGTCACAACATGGAAGGATAGTTCAACGGTAGAACAGCACTTATAGTTGCCATTTGCCATAATGAATAGCAGACACAGGTTCGACTCCTGCCCTTCCACAACAAGTAAGTTTAACACTTTAATCACTGTAATATGAGTAATATCGCATTAACGGTTGATACTATCAACCAACTCAAGCCACTCGAAGTGGTAGAGAACGAGACTGTAAAAGCACGTTTCATTCAGATTTACGACACTCTTTGGGGTGCAGGTACTGGTGAAGCTGCCTACGAGCGTGAGAGTTTCTATTTCAACAACAAGCTCCGTGACGAGGAAAAGTTGCAGAAGGCTACAAGTTTCTCTGTCTTCACTTCATTCATCGACCTTGCCGTGGACGGTCTTTCTTTGGAGCCTGGCACCCGTGCTCTCTGCTACCTGCAGGGACGCAATGTCTGCATAGGTACTGACGCAAGCGGCAAGAAAATCTACGAAGGTCGCCTTACTCTTACCGTCAGCGGATATGGCGAGTTGGTACTACGTGCAAGAGCTGGTCAGATAAGGTATGCCGACAACCCAGTATTGGTGTACGAAGAGGACGAGTTCGCATTTGGCGACAAGGGAGGACAGAAGATTGTCGAGTATATGTGCCACTTCCCACACAAGTCTAACCACATCGTTGCTGCCTTCCTGCGCATTACTCGTGCGGATGGTTCCATTGACTACGCTGTAATGCTCGAAGAGGATTGGTTGCGCCTCCAAGTCTATTCAGAAAAGAATAATCGTAGATGGGATGTCAACACTCGCCAGTGGATAGAGAAGCCCAACGACCTCTATCTGTCTAACGGTGGCAGAATAGACACTGGCTTCCTTGCTGCAAAGCTTATCAAGCACGCCTTCAAGACATACCCGAAGATACGCATCGGCAAGGGCACAGAGCTTGAAAGCCAGCAGGACGACAACAAGCAGCAGGAGATTGACGACTTCTACGGTGTTGCTCCTGCAATGCCAGTAGACAATAATCCTGCCTTCGGCAATGCCGTCGACACTTCCGAGGGTGTAACCATCGACCCTGCAAAGGCAGATGTACCAGAGCAGGGTGCCACCGATGATGATGGAGCGTTCTAACAAATTCTTTTTTCAATCATAATCGCAAGCGTCGCCTGTGCCTTGTGGCACGGGTGGCGCAACTTAAAACAAATTTCACATGAGTACCGAAGTAGCAATCATCAAGCGAGAGAATGTAGAACTTATTGCTTCTACAGCTCCACAAGCATATAGCGAGAACCAAGTGTCACGTCAGCGTTGCCTTGCAGCAGGTAATACTCTCCTTGCAACCATTCAGCAGCAGGGTATGAATGACGAACTCGACCAACAGGCTGCATCATTCATCGAGAAGGCACGCAAGACTGTCAAGAAGATGTACGACAAGCGTAGCCCACTCACAAAGATGTTCGACGAGATACGCACCAACTTCACATCTATGGAGTCGGATGTAGACCCAACGAAGAAAGACTCCGTTCCTTATCAGCTCCAGCAGCTCCGCAACGAGTTTGCAGTACAGAAGCGTAGACAAGAGGAAGAGCGTCGTCGTACTGCCATGAAAGAGCAGCAGAAGCAGGCATCTATTGCAAAGTATCGCACCGACCTCGAAGAAGACTACCGTAGAGTGTTCAATGGTGTTCTGAACGGTTCTCTTAACAAGCTCATGGGCATCAATGCAGGCATCACCCTTGACAACATTCAGCAGAGCAAGGAGACGATAACCAATTTCAACACCACTCTTGACGAGACTCCTTTCTCTCGTTCAATGGTACTTCTGCCTACAAATGTCAGCAGCGAAGAACTTGCAAACATTCGTGCGTCTGTCCTCAACCGCCTAATAGCCAACTTCCGTGAACTGTATTCCTCTCAGATCACTAAGGCAAAGCAGGAGTACATCACAATGCTGCCGTCTAAGGAAGCAGAGTTGAAGCGTGCAGCACAAGCAGCCAGCGATGAAGAAGCCGAGCGTATCAAGCGTGAAATCAAGGCACGTGAGGAGGCTGAAGCTGCAAAGAAGGAGCAGGAACGCATTGAGCGTGAAAAGAAGGAAGCTGCCGAACTCGAAATGAAGAAGCAACAGTCTGAAATGGGTGCTCTCTTCAACACGGCATCTGTGAGCGTGCCGACCTATCAGCCGAAGACTGCCGTCAAGAAGAAGCTCGTATTGCTCAATCCCGAGGGTATCATGCCTGTACTCTCAATGTGGTGGACTGAGGAAGGCTGCAAGATGACGGTCGAAGAACTCACAAAGATGTTCAAGAAGCAGATAACCTACTGCGAGAAGCGTGCCAACGACAAGCAGAACTCCGTCACCATTGCCGACGAGTCCGTATCATACGAAGAAGAAGTTAAAGCTAAGTAACTATGGCTAATCACAATCCAGATGAATACTACAATCGCCCCGAGGTCTCCAACTCCGACCTAACAGAGTTGAAGCAGCTCTTGCACCCTCGTATGCAGTTTGGCGACAAGGAGGCGGCTTTCCGCTTTGGGTCACTGGTTGATGCTATCATCACAGAACCGTCAAGAGTAAACTATTATCAGCTAACTGTTGATGATGTTCAGTACACCGAAGACGAGTTCTATCATGCCAAGCAGATGCACCAGGCACTACTGACGGAAGCAAAGCACGACCCCTTTCTTGCAAAGGTGCTCGAACTCTCCGACACTCAACGCTTCATGGTGAACAAGCAACAGCGGTTCGAGTATGGTAGCTTTCCTTTCTGCCTTGACACTCGCTGCAAGTGGGACTGGTGGTTGCCGATGGCTGGCTTTGGTGGCGATTTGAAGACTACCTTCGCATCATCACAAAAGCAGTTTGAGGAGGCTGTCGACTTCTTCGACTGGGATAGAAGCCGTGCATGGTACATGGACATCGCACACTCTGACCGTGATTTCATCTACGCTATCAGCAAGAAGAACGGACTCGTCTTCAAGAAGTACATTGAACGTGGCGACGCTAACTATAATCGTGGACGTGAGAAGTACGAAGAACTGGCGTTCCATTACTGGTGTCTAAATCTCTAACGAATATGGATATATACTGCCGTGTCACTGACATAGGACTCATACCAATGTATGACAGCGACCTTGACGAGAAGCACCGACTTCGCATTGGAGACAACGTGCTTTGCACTATCAAGCGTCCTCGCAACTACGAGTTTCACAAAAAGTATTTCGCTCTGCTTAGGCTCACCGTTGCCAACCTTCCGCACCTCATTCAACAGCAAATGCAGATATTCACAGAAGAAGACCTGCTCGATTGTCTGAAGATTGACCTCGGACTATTCACCACACGCTGGCATGGTGGAAGACAGATTGTAAAGACTGGCTCCATCAGCTTTGCCAAAATGGACAATACAGAGTTTGAGAAGTTCTTTTCTCGCTCGGTTGATGCCATACTGCGTATCTATCTCCGTGGCACGGACAGGCAGACTCTTATCGAAGAAGTAGAAAACTACAAGTAACATGATATACTCACTCAATGGAAGTCTTAGATACATTCCAGACAGTAAAAACAGAATAAACAATGGCAAGTACAGAATTAAACCATCATCTTCGCATCCAGCCGTACCCTTATCAAGTGGAAGGAATAAAGTACGGACTCGAGAAAAGAAGACTGTTCATCGGGGATGAGCCTGGGCTTGGAAAGACTCTCCAGTCTATTGGCATCGTCGATACTGCCAACGCTTACCCTTGTCTTGTCATTTGTCCTTCATCGCTCAAAATCAACTGGCAAAGGGAATTTGAGAAGTTCACGGACAAGAAAGCTCTCGTCCTCGACAACTCCACACGCACCACATGGTCGTATCTCCTGCAAATGGGTATGCACCACGTCGCAATCGTCAATTACGAGTCGCTGCGCAAATATTTCGTATGGGACATCAAGGGTGGCAAGAACTTCCGACTGAAAGATGTGGTCTTCTGCCCACAGATTAAGCAGTTCCGTTCTGTTATCATCGACGAGTCGCACCGTGTAAAAGACCCATCGGCACAACAGACTATCTTCACTAAAGGCATCTGTACTGGTAAGGACTGGGTGATAATGCTCTCGGGTACGCCAGTTGTAAACCGACCAGAAGACCTTGTTGCACAACTCTCCATAATGGGACGACTCAACGAGTTTGGCGGCAAAAGTCAGTTTCTCGCTGAGTATGGCGAAGGCGAAAACCTCTCAACCCTTAGCCAACGTCTCTATTCCAAGTGCATGATCCGAAGAGAAAAGGCGAAGGTACTTACACAGCTACCCCCTAAAACACGCTGCGACCTCTATGTCGACATCAGCAATCGGGAGGAGTACGACCTTGCTGCCAACGACCTTGCAGAGTATCTGCGCACATACAAGGAGTGTACCGACCATGAGATACGTCGCAAGATGCGCATGGAGGCTCTTGTTAGGTTCATGACGCTACGTTCTCTATCGGCAAAAGGAAAGGTCAAGCAAGCTATCGACTTCGTGCGTGTATTCCTCGACTCGGGCAAACCGCTTATTATCTTCTGTTCCTTGCATGAGATTGTGGACGAACTTAAAAAGGCGTTCCCCAAAGCGGTTACGGTTACGGGGCGTGACTCTGCTGTTAGCAAACAAGCTGCCGTAGATAGTTTCCAAAGCGGACACAGCAACCTCATCATTTGTTCCATCAAGGCTGCTGGTGTTGGTCTCACACTCACGGCATCATCAAATGTTGCTTTCGTGGAGCTTGCTTGGACGTATGCCGACTGCTGCCAATGTGAAGACCGTGCCCATCGCATCGGGCAGAAGGACAACGTAACGTGCTATTACCTTCTCGGACGTGGCACCATCGACCACGCACTCTACAAAATCATACACAAGAAGAAGTCTATCGCCAATGAGATAATGGCTTCATCGGATGATATACCAGAAGACGAACAATATTTCAACGAGTTAATAAACGAATTTTTACAACCAAATTTATTTCAAAAGTAATATGCTCCATCCTACCCCCCCGAAGGCTCATACGTCGATTCCAACGGCAAACGCTGGATAACACTCGACATTGACATCATGGTTAATCATGGCGAACGCTTCTTCTGTACATTCCGCTACACGGCACCAGTAACTTTCGATTACGAAATTGGCTGGCTCACCATGCTTGACAATCTGCAAGACGCACTCTATAAGCGGTACACGTCGCTTCAAAATAGAGACGATGTGCGAATAATTTTAGGCGACGCAAAAGTAGTAAAACATACAAATAACAAATTTAATTCTATTCAAAATGACAAAGTTAGAAATTGCAAGAGAGTTGGCAGAACGCAAAGACATGCCACTCGCTGACGCTATCAAAGCGGTTGATGGTGTCATTGACATCATGAAGGATGCGTTCAAGAACGGACGCAATGTGTATCTCCGTGGCTTGGGTTCCTTCGTTATCAAGGAGCGCAAGGAGAAGACAGGACGCAATCCACGAACTGGAGAAGTTATCATCATACCTGCACACAAGGAGGTAAAGTTCAATCAATCACAATCACTCATCGTTAAACAGTAATCACTATGGAAAAGATAGAGCGTAATATGAAGCAGTTTACCGCAACTAAGACGGTAAAGGCAATACCTATGACGAGAACGGATGCCGAGAAGTTTCTTGGACGTTCTATAACGCCAGCAGACCCGAAGGCAGAAGAAGGTTATCTCCTGCTGTACCCAGACGGCTATTACTCATGGTCACCCAAAGAAGTCTTCGAAAAAGCTTACAGACTTTCAGAGTCTTTCATCGACCGCCTGCAAATCGAAGAGGCAGAACTTCGCCACCGCATTGAGGCTCTCCACTCGTTCACTCTAACCAACAAGTACAGAGACATGCCAAGAGAGGAGAAGGTTATGCTTAGCTCACAGTTTACAGCAATGCACACTTATTATAATGCACTTGCTACAAGATTGGACTTTTACTTAAAATTTTAATCATTATGGGATTAATAACAGCAACATTTTTTGAGTGTGGTGTACGCTATGAGCGCACCACCGAAGAAGGAACAACAAAGAAGGTTAATGAACTCTACATCGTAGACGCACTCACATTCACCGAAGCCGAGTCACGTATCACAGAAGAAATGAAGCCTTTCGTCAGTGGCGATTTCGATGTAATGACACTAAAGCGCACTCGTTATTCTGAGTACGACAACAGCGAGGGTGATAAGTACTACAAGGCGAAAATCATGTTCATCACTCTCGACGAGAAGACAGGCAAGGAGAAGCGCACAGCCGTTTACTGGCTTGTTCCTGCCAACGACATAGGCGAAGCTCGCAAGAAGGTTGTTGACGCATTCGCAAACACAACTCTTGACTACGAGATTGCCACGCTCGACGAGACAAAGTATTTTGATGTGTTCTTACACGACACTAACCATTCAGCCGAAAAGACGGACTAATGGGAATGTCGCTCGAACAGATGCGAGAGCTTGCCAATAGTGGCGTGAAGCAGCGACGCAAACAACATGATGAAGAACATCAGATACAAGTTGCTTGCGTTCGCTGGTTCCGCCTTCAGTACTCCAAACTTAGCCTCAACCTATTTGCCGTACCAAATGGTGGGCGGAGAGACAAGGTTACGGCTGGCAAACTCAAAGCAGAAGGGGTGGTAGCTGGTGTCGCTGACTTACTTTTGCTCGTGCCATCGGGATGCTTCCACGGTCTTGCAATAGAAATGAAGACTCGCATCGGTCGGCAACGTGACTCGCAAAAGGAATGGCAGGAGTACATTCAGAAGCAAGGCTACAAATACGTTGTCTGCCGTTCGCTCGACGACTTTATGAGTGAAGTGAAGCACTACCTCCCAACTTGTAAATAACATTACTAACACCATCTAATAAGTTTCTTATGAACTATTTCTCCCACGACAGCAATGCTCGTAACGACGAGCGCATCATCCGACTTCGCATGAAATACGGAGCTGCTGGGTATGGTGTATTCTTCATGGTGCTGGAGCGGATGCGTGACGCTACTGGATACATGTGCGCCACCGACTATAATGCTATATCCTACGACCTGCGTGTTGATGCTGAACTTATCCGTGCCGTCGTTGAAGACTTTGAGCTGTTCAAGTTCACCGATGATCACGCTTTCTTCTATTCGTCGTCTATGCTTAGACGCATGAAGCAGAAGGACGAGGTGAGTCGCAAAAGGTCTGAGGCAGGGAAACGAGGTGGAAGACCAAGAAAGCCAAAGGTGATACCGTCCGCTCCAGACTCCGATAAGCCTGCCAAGAACTCTTCGCCTCCTGCTGACACTCAAGCCGACATCAAAGCTCTCATCGGTGAATATGAGCAGGAGTGTATGTGCATGAAGTTCCACATCAACCAGGCTGAACTCTCTAAACGTTACGCTCAGTTCATTCTTGACTGCCAATGTAGGCAGACAGAGCATAATGACCGACGAGACGCTATTAATCATTTTAACGACTGGCTGAGGATTGTACTCGAAGCCGAAACAAGAAAAGCAAATGAACAATCAGAAAGAACAAGTCAAGCGAATAAACGTAGAGGTGTTCAAGCAACAACTTCTCAACCGCAAGATTACAGCGGAGCGTTTTAGATTGCCGTGGCAATATGAAGCGTCAGTCGATGCTATCACAGCAGCTTACAAGGCTAATGTGGAGTTCAGACACCGCATTTATCAAGACGACATTGCTACACAAGAGCATATCAAGGCTGCGGCACGTTGGCTCACTGCCGAGTGTCCTAAGTTTGGCATGCTTCTTTGTGGGCAGTGTGGCAATGGCAAGACTACATTGTCACATGCCATTCTTGACCTCGTATCGTGGATTTACAGAAACGATGACAGCAACGATGGCTTTTACATCAAGCAGGTGGATGCAAGGGAAATATGCGACGCTGCAAAGAACAATTACAAGACATACAAAGGTCTTTGCTCACAGCTCATGCTCTCCATCGATGATTTGGGCGTGGAGCCGTCGGAAGTGCTCGACTATGGCAACGTGCTAAGCCCTGTCATAGAACTGTTGAGCCATCGCTATAACGCACAGCTCTTCACTATTGTCACCACCAACCTAACTCCGAAACAAATTCGAGAACACTATGGCGAACGCATCGCTGACCGTTTCAACGAAATGTTTGAACGCATCGTGTTCGAGAACTCAACATACAGAACATTATAATCCATTCAATTATAAACAACATGAAAGAAACAAAAACAATTCAGATTGAAGTGCCTGCTGACAAGAAGGCAGAGTGGCAGGAAGTAGGCGGCAAGACCGTCCTCGTAATGGTTGACGAGAAGGACAACCGACCAGTAACTGAGCGCATAAAGACTTTCGATGATGCCTGCAACGAACTGGGTGCAGACCATCCTATGGTATCTGTCTACGATGCTTTGGTCACCCGAGCTAACGGTGAGCAGTCGCTTGCAGAATGGATGGGCAAGGACGTTGTAGCTTTCCTAAAGCTGCGCATCATTACTGATGCTCTCAATGAAGGCTGGCACCCGAAGTTTACTGAAGACGAATATCGCTACTATCCCTGGTTCTACATCTACACTAAGGAAGAGTACGACAACTTCTCTGAGGAGGAAAAGCGTCGCTGTGTCGGTCGTGCGAACAACAGTGCGATTGCGTATGGCGGTCTCGTCTGCTCGAATGCGAATTTCGCTTCGGCGGGTTCGTATACGAATAGCGGTGTGCGTCTTGCCTTCTCAAACAGAGACTTGGCAGAGTATGCAGGCAGTTCATTGATATTTGGGCTGATTTCGTCTTCGAAATCAGCGACAATGAGAACGAGAAAGACGATGAATAACGGAAGACTGGCGTTCTTTAATCTCGTTAAACAGATGCGGCAAGCACAAAAAGACTTCTATTCTACCAAAGGGCAGGACTGGCAATCAGTCCGTAAGCCCCTTTGGGATAAGTCCCTTGCGCTTGAAAAGCGAGTGGACGAATATATAGCACACGGAGACGCATACCTGCAACAGCATCAACCTTCTTTGTTCGATAAATAAATAAAGCAACTCACAAAGTCAAATTCTCTATTTTTGCAAACGACATCATGCACAGTATTCTGAACATAACTCGTCGCCCAGATGTAACGTTCTATCCAAATGGACGTATCGACATCACCTCACGAATTGCAAAGGTGCTCAATCTATGCAAGGGCGATGTCATTGACATTGCCGTTAATGGATGCGAGTATCAGCTATATGTAAAACATAAGGCTAACTCCTACGCCGGCTCACACGAAGCAACTGTAAGACCTTCCAAAACTGGAAGTCGTAATTTCAGATGCTATTCCAAACGTCTCACGCATGTTATGATGCGGACACAAGGCTACGGCTTTAATGACGTGCTTCGAGTACCTGCTGGCGAGTGTATGACGTTCAACAACTACGGCTGCATGGTGTCGCTTCTTACGAGAATCAATCTTCAAAATAAGTAACGTATGATAAAGGAAATAAAGTATGGAGGCTACACGGTCTCACCTTCCGACTACGACTCGCCAGATGGCGACCTCGCTTTGTCTTTCAATCTCGTTCCAAAGAATGGGGAGTTGCATGGCATGCACACTCCCTCCACTATTGGCTCCCTACAAAAGGGTGAGGAGTTGATTTTCATACACACGGTTAATGACAACACTAAGTTCCTCATCATCAAGAAGGACAAATCACTATACTACGGTAAGTTGGGCGAAGCTACTCGCACTCTCATCAAGACGTATGATGTGGACACTATTAAGTGTACTGCCACTGGCAATGTGTTGTGCGTCTATGGAGCCGACTCCTTAGACCATTTTGTCTATCTGCGTGGCAAGTACCGTCCTTTCAGTACTGCCGACTATGCAGTTACTCTGCAGTTCGGTCTCGACTCTTTAATACGCACCCAATCGCAAGTGATTAACAGCGTGCTCAAAGACTCTAACGGCTCACCCGTGGCTACATGGGAGAATGTTGTATCGCAAGCCTATGAGGTAGGATATGGAGGTGTATCGGTAGCGTGTAATCTTTCAAAAGGTGTTGTTTACAGAATAAAAGTCGCAAGAAAGACGGCTACTTCTACAATGTATTTCAATGTAACTCTCTATGATGCTGACGGTAAATGGTACGAACTGGATGGTGGTAAGGTAGGAGGCGACTGTGTATTTACCCCGACAATGGACGTTGTGCGAATTTACGTCTCCTTCCGTGCGAACTCCCAGGATGGTCCAATCTGGAACGGAAAACATGTAGGTACGATCATGGTTGATAAGCAAGTGGCTGTTATACAGCCAAGTGGCACATATCTCTATAACGCCATCGAGAGTGCCAATAATGCATTGCTTGGTCTTGCAAACACATTGCTCGCCAACTGTCGAGACGGCAACAGATTTGCGCTGCCGTTCTTTGTCCGTTATGGTTTCAGAATGATTACTGGAGACATTATTACTGTGTCACCGCCTATTCTCATGGAGCCTAACACGGAGGTTACGCCTGTTATCGAGTTGAGTGAAGTGAAGAAAGTCCACAGCGAAAGCATCTATTATAATGCGCTCGTCACGGCAAAGGCATACAGCTCCAAACTTATGTATCGTGTCAAGGATAAGATGAAGCTGCAAAACCTTCTTGACATGGAAGACCTTGTAGACACTCTTGTTATTGCAGTGTCTGACCCTATCTATCTGTACAAGGAGGGCGCATCGCTCGAAGAGTGTAGTCAGAATATCTACGTTACTGACACAGCTCCTGCCAACAAGACCTATTCGCTCAACGGCATCAAGAACATTGCAAGCACAGCTACAAGTTATCTCACGCTTCCTCACTTTGATAGCTACGAGGAGAAGGTGTCGGGTGTGTCTGCCTTCAAAATCATTAAGGAGATTAAGAAGGACGAAATATCCATGAATGACAACTTTGTTGATGTGCCTTTGGATGCCGAGGTACTCAAAGGCTTGTCGGGAAATACATCGCTTCTGGCTGACAATACAGAAAACCTTGCCACATACAACGCTAAATATGCCATGTCATACAATCAGCGTGAGCACTGGGTGGGTATCATTGAGAGCGAGTTTGTTGGCTTCGACCTCGATGCCATGTGTGGCTTTGTACAGACGCAAGAGCATGACGCAAACTACAAAGTGGGCATTGAGCAGCGTGAAAGCGAAGCTCTGCAATATGCTGTAAGAGGTAAGAATACCCAGTCGTCGGCTAACAGACGTTGGTTCTTCTACACCAATTCTAAGGCGGTCGAAGCTACCATATACGAGAATGGCAAGCAATACAAATACGAACTGCAGGCGCATCCATTCCTCAAAGGTGCATACCGATTTGGCGACCCTGTGGCAACTGGCGACGACACCGACAATGGATTGTCACTCCCTCGTTCTGTCATTTCTACCAACAAGGACAATATGGTGTTCGTGTCGGTGCAGGGCAATCCCATTATGATTGAGCAACGTGTCCGTGTCGGTGACGGTATATTGTATGCTGCTGCTTCTAACACTCGCCCTATCACTCGCAACCAGTTCGGACAATCGCCTCTTTACGTATTCTCTTCTGATGGTATATGGGCTATGGAGGTGGCTACTGACGGTAGCTATTCGGTTCGTCAGTCGGTATCTCGTGATGTCTGCAACAACATCAAAAGCATTACACCAATTGACAGTGCCGTGCTCTTCACTACCGAACGTGGCATTATGATGCTTTCGGGCACCGACACTCAGTGTATATCTGAACCAATCAACACGAACACTCCATTCAACATCTTGTCACTCGGAAACACGTTAAGAACATACCTCGCTGGCAATGATTATAAGGTGTTCGACATTGTGCCGTTTACGACGTTCATTCGCAACTGCCAAATCATTTACGATTATGTAGACCAGTTGCTGATAGTCTTCAGCGAAAAGTGCGGATATGCTTATGTCTATTCTATTGAGGAGAAAAAGTGGAGCCTCATTGAGTCGAAGCTGCTCTATGCTGTCAACTCTTATCCCGAAGCATGGGCGGTTGAGGAGGAAAAGGAGACATTGAGCATCGTCAACTTCTCTGACGTGGCTATTGATAACACTCCAGTAAAGGGTATGCTTGTCTCTCGTCCGCTCAAACTCGAAGCTCCAGACATTTTGAAGACCATCGACACGGTGATCCAAAGAGGTATGTTCCGAAGAGGACACATCAAGTCTATCTTGTTTGGCTCTCGAGACTTGTTCAACTGGCAGTTGGTTTATTCGTCCACCGACCATTACTTGCGTGGCTTCCGTGGTTCGCCTTACAAGTACTTCCGCATAGTCTTGCTATGCGACATCTTGCCCGACGAGTCGTTGTATGGAGCTTCCATACAGTTCCAGTCTCGTCTCGTCAATCAACCACGATACCAAAAGAGAGCAGCCTTTACGGTTGCTCTCTTTTGGTATATTCCTTAGAATGGGGTCTGTGTCCTTCTTACTCTTTTGGTTCTGAAGTTCACGGCTTCCTTCATCGCTTCAAGCATTTCTTGCTCTTTCTCTTTCCATTTCGGTGCCGATGGGGGATTGGTTATGCTCATCCAGTCTGCCAACACACGACACACCATGTATTCGTGTATGTATCTCACAAGCAAGGTTACGGTGGTCTTGCTGTAAGCGTCGGGCACAAGCAACTGTATCTCGTAGTCCTGCGACTTGGTTTCCTCGGGCTTCTCGTTGGTAAACACTTCGTCGCCTCCTTCATCGGCTGGCTCCTCGTCGTAGACCACTGTGGGCATGTTGTCAATTTCTGTCACTTGCTCCACATCTTGTTTTGTGTATGGGAAAAGAGCTTCTACACTCTCTGCATAGGCAAGGTCAAGCACTTTTGTCACCCTGTCAATATTGCCTGTCTCGCCAATGTCCTGCACTTGGTGACGGTCGTGTTCCGTGTTCACCTGCATAACATCGCCCTCAACGTAGGCATAGTTCTTGATGTCATACAGCAGCTCACTACGTTTGAAGAGCAGCTTCACGGTCTTGGTGCGTGCCGTCAGTCCTGTGCTGTTGTAACGGTTCTCGTCCATGCCTTACGCCACGGTCGTGCGTGTCGGACGGCTGCGCTTGTTGGCTGCTTCACGCAACTGCTCAAGGTTGGCGGCAGCAAGGGTGATGTAGTCGCCTGCGTCGTTCTTGTTGGTGATGGTGAACCAGTCGCCTATGGCACTGTTCACAAGATACTGATGCAATGCCGAGCTGATAGTGTCGTTACCTGCACTGTTGTAGTTCGGTGGCATGTTCAGAGATATGGTGAGGTTGCTGGTGGCACTCAGCAGCTTGTCGTTGGCACTGGTGCCTGTCTCGTTGATGAACTCGCTTAGCTTGGTCTTCAAGTTGGCGAAGGCATTACCGATGGAGCGCAATATCTGGTTTGCGTTCTCGTCGTCATCATTGGCTTGCATGTTTGCCACCTCCTCATGGTTCGTGCCGTTCGTTCGGCTTCTGCCTGTAAGATAGGTCTTGTTCTGCACGTCGTAGATAAGCTCCGACATATACAGAGTGATTGCAATAGTTTTCTTTGCCATTTCTATATTGTGTTATTGGTTATACTCTCATTCAGAACAGACGGTAACCGAAGGTTACACCCAACGTCGGCTGTACCTCGCCTTTCACATTCACGCCTGCTCCAACACCTACTACGCATCCCCATCGTCGTCGCTTCTTCTCTATGTATAGAGTCTTGGTCACGATGTCGGTGCGTCTGAATATGTTGATACTGTCAAGGTGTGGCTCATAACCGCTTACCCATGCTGTGTATCCGTCACCTTCATACTTCTTCTGCACTATTGGGATTATCACTGCTGCGCTGTCATTAGGTGGCTGGAATACTTTGTCGGGTGATGTGTCGTTCACAACAAGTTCCTGGTGATGCTCACCACTGCCTTCTCGCTGCTCCTTTGCAGTCGGCAACCAACGAACAATGTGATTCGTTGTTGCGCTGTCATTTGCTACTGGGGATGCAATATACACTGTGTCCCATTTGGTGATGGTGGTCTGCTTCTCTTCCGTCACATTGCCTACGGCATGGTCTAAGACAAATGCTCCTACAACGTAACCTAAGACAAAGCCGAAGAGTACCACTATCAACATTACAAAGAAGTCGTCTAACTTTTTCTTTTCCATAATGCTTCGTGTTTATTGGTCGATGAAGTTTAAGATGCCGTCTCGGTGAAGGGCAACAATACTTTGCTTGCCTTTCTCGCTGAGGAGGAATGACACGTCACGTTTGTTGTCCATGAAAAGGTTTTCTGTCAGAACGGCTGCACATGCTGTATGCTTCAGCACAAAGAAGTCTGCTTCCAAGTCCTTGTCGCCATCGCTCATATCGGTACGGATAGGGGTCTGCTTGCTGCTATACAAGCCGTCCTTCTTGCCTTCCTCCATGATTTCGGCATAACCACTCAGATGTTTCTCGGCTGCTTCATACAGACGTTCTGCAAGGGTGTCGCTAACAGTCGTTCCCTTACTGGTGTAGGCACACCAACCGCCTGCAAGCATCCACTTGCCTTCTCCGCCTGCTGCATTGACGTGTATCGAAACGTACAGACACTTGTCTTTGCCATACTTCTTGCAGAGTTTGTTCACAAAGTTGCAGCGTAGACGCAACTCCTGCGATTGAGGAAGGGGCACAACGTCCTCGGGCATGTCTACATACACTACACAACCTCTGGCTTCCAAGACGGTGCGCAGTCGGTTCACTATCTCTCGACTGTAACGATACTCTTCCAGCGAATTGTCGGGGCTACGTTTGCCACCAACATTCTTACCGTGTGCTGTTCCTAAGATTACTACTTTCATGATTTTTGTAATTTATGGTTTGAATAAAATTTTATGCAGTAGGGGTGTGGTTATGTCGGCACTACACGAGTGGGCTTCTTACGGTAGTATATCTTCCGCATAACATCGTCTATGGCTCCAACAGCATCTGTGCCGTAGCTCTCGCTCTCGCCTTTGTTCGTGAACTTGTACCACTTCGACACTATTATTGCTACGAAGTAGGAGAACAGGGAGGTGCCGATGCTGCCGTTCAGCGACTCGTCATAGCTGTTGCTCAACTCCAGCTTCACAACGTAGTTCTTGTCAAGTTCCACACCATGACTCACGGACTGGTCGCTTACAGACACCAAGAAGGGTTTGAACTGCTCCGTCGCTCCGTTGCAAGCCTCAACCCAAAAGCGTTCAAGCATCATGCGGTCGTCGTCAGTAGTGAAGATGCGGTCGTAGGCTGTTGCGTCGCCTTGCATCTTCTGACCTGTGTACGAGGTGGTCTTTGCCACCTCGTCATACACGTTTGCTTTGTTTACTGTCAGTTCTATTGTCTTCATAATGCAAATTTAATGGTTGTCACACGCTCTTTACTTTTATTTATTTCTTCGATAGGTATTCGGCAATGGCTTCCGCTATCTCCTTCGGGTCGCTTCGGTGCGCTGCAATGGCTTTGGCAAGTGCGCCTACTTCCTTCATTTCCCTACTCTCCTTTGCGTCGGCTGGCTCCATGATGCTCTTTATCTCAATGGTAGCAACAAAGAGCACGGCTATCAGCGTGAACAAGGGGAACGTGTACAGAGTCCAGGAGTTGAAGATATGCAGGAACACGAAGCCTGCTATCTGAACGGCATCCAGTACCATCATGGCAAGGATGGCGTTGTAGTATCTCGATAGCTTCTGTATCGTGCGTTGCATCTTGTCGCTCCGTATGCGGTCGCCTCGGGTGTGCGCCTTTCTGATACCTGCCCAGAAGTCAAGGGCTATAAAAAAGAGTGGTGTGATAAGCAGTCCCACCATAAGGAACATCACCACTATCAACTGTTCTGAAATTGTGTAGCTCATAGGTTTAACGTATTAATAGTTTTGTAACACTACCGAGGGCTGCACCTAATACGGTAAGTCCCCAGTCTATCCAGTCCCATTCTCCTCCCCAGCTTTTGTCCTTAAACTCCAGCGACGAGGCTGCAATAACACCTGCATACATACCGCAGTATGCGCTGTCCGAACACACTCCGATAGCATAGCCGCCTGCAAGGTGTCTTAAGCGGTTGCTCTGTTTGAGCCATGCAAAAATCTTTTTCATAAATAATAGGTTTGGGTTTAACAATCTTCTAACAGTTTCTCGTAGTCTACGCTGTCTTTCTCTTGCCAGCCTGCTTCTAAGCACGCATTGACGTGGCACACCATGCCTTGATAGAAAGCGTCGAGTTCTTCCTCGGTGTTCAAGCTGATCACCGTTGATGAGGTCTCTCCTTCAGCAATGTTGTCGTACACTCGTATCTTGACTGGAAGGTTCTTGCTGATATAAGCGTTTGCATAGTTACGCTGATTGGCATCACTAAGCCACACTTGTTTACCTGCCCACTCGTAGCCACTGACAATCTTTGCGTCGGTCAGTCCGTTCACATGAGTTTCTATCACTTCACGCAGTTCACTGACATTTGGCTTGTGGTCAAACCTCGCACGGTAGTTGTAGCCGTTGCCGTTTTCCTCACCATAACCGAAGAAGAGAATGTAGCTTCTTGACGACACTCTCACTACTCCGTCCTGCCGTTCTTTCGCTCCAAAAATCTTTTCCATTGCCTTTCGTTTTTATGGGTTACTAATTGAAGGTATAGCGCACGCCCTTGCCGAAACTCTCCATGCCTATGGTGGTACCAAAAGGCAATACCTTTCGTTCTTTTGCTAAGCGAAGAAATTGCAACTGACGTTTGTCCGATGTGAAATACTTGGCTTTCGTGCCATTGTCAAACTGGAATTGTACCAGTGTGCGGTTTCCGTTCTCTGTGGGTACATCTTCCTCAAAGTCAAGTAAGACGATGTGAAGGTTTACCAGAGTGCCAAGTTTCACTCGCTCGCCAACAAATTGCTTCTTGCCGTCTTCGGGTTGATACACTAAACCGAGGTTCTTAAACTCTTCCATATCTTTTCTCTTGTCGATTATCGTCTGCATAAGGTGTCTGCAATTTCCCCATTTTGCCATGCCGTAGAAACTACCAATCAATTTGCGCCTTCTGCTCCTGCTCTTCACCTTTGCCATGTGGCGTGCAAAGCGTTGCTTGGTGCGCTTCCTTATCCTCGCCTTGTCTCCGTCATAGACGAAGCCGAGGAAGTCGATGCCTTCACTCAATGGACGGATGGCTTCACTGGGCTTTATCTCGAGTCCTAATGCCTCTGCTTCGGCATGTAGTTTCTCTCGTAGCCACCAAAGACGTTTCTTTGTCTTTGCCAGTATCAGAATGTCGTCGCAGTAACGGTAGTAAAACCTTGCTCCGTACTTCTCTTTCATCCTGTGATCGAGTTCGCTTAGCAGCAGGTTGCCGAAACATTGTGACGAGCGAAGACCGATTGACAATCCTTTGGGCATCAGCTCTATAAAGTTGTCGAGTATCGGTAACAACACTTTGTCTTTGATGTATCGTCGTATCACCTGCTTCATCAGTATCTGACAGATGCTCTCGTAGAACTTACGGAAGTCGCTTTGAAAATAATAGCAACAGTCTTCCATGTTGTGACGAATGTCGGAACGCATCTTCCTAAATAGCTTGTGCATTCCTCTGCCTTTGATACTGGCGCAACTCGTAGGGATAACAGTCGGATAGACGTAGCGTTCTACTACTCGCATCACAGCGTTGCAGCCGATGCGCTCTTCCACTGGTGGCGACTGTACCTTTCTAATCTTGTTGCCATCCTTAACCTCAAACTCCTCAAACCGTGTAATCCTAAAGCTGCCGTCTCCGATGGTTGTAGCAAGACGGTTGATTATCTCTTCTTTCTTGCTTCTGTAGTATTCCTTCGACCATTTCGATAGGTCACAGGTCACTTCATCAAACGACGCTTCAAGATTACTTCGGTCGATGATTTCATTTATGAGGTTGCCATATCTCTTCATTGGCTTATTGATTTCTTCTCGTTCCGCAGTCGTTAAGGCTTTCACCTGCATTGCTGCATCTACTCTCCTATGATAGACTGCACCCTTGTCATGTTTCCGCTTTCCTGTCCATAAAGACAGCTTTTGCCGAGGCTCCGTCCTTTCGTTGGCAGCAATGCCCATACATGGGCGACGCTGGAGCGACGATGTTATTCACTCCAGAAGGTGTGGAGTGTTAGGGATAGTTGGCAAGACGCACACCGTTATTCGTATTCGAATTCGACGAAGCGTTATTCGCATTCGAGTAGACGAGACCGCCATTCGCATTCGCATTGTTGTTCGCACGACCGACACAGCGACGTCAAGGACTTCCGCCTTTGTTTTGTTTCCACGGTTACGGCTACGTTTCGACGCTTCCGTTTCCGCTTATTCAGACGATTGGATTATTTATTTTTATTGTTTGTTATATTATTTGATATTCACTATATGCTGCACATGGGCGGCTTTTCTGTTATGGTGGTCGGGTCGGCTTGACAGCCGACCTCTCCATTCTATTGCTTTTTCGTATCATCATATTCTTCCAAGTTATTTTCAATCAGTTTGTCAATCTCAGCATCGTTGCTCAATGTTCCAGAGAAGGCAAGACGCACACCGTGACTCGTATGCGAAAGCGACGAAGCGTGAAGCGCACTCGAGCAGACGAGACCGCCACTCGCACTCGCATTGCCGTACGCACGACCGACACAGCGACCTGCTGCACCTGAGTACCATGTTCCTGCACAGAAGCATGTCACCCACTTGCTGTTATCGTTGTTTACTGAGCTTGCGAGTATGTCACAGAAGCGACCAAGCCTTATTCGGGCAATGTTATATCCACTTTGAGTAGGATATGACACCACTCGTTCAGTATCAGTGTGTGGGTCGTAGATGTGGGCGTTGCCGTCCACGGTTCCTACTTGTGAGCGTTTCCCTGCCTTCCATTCCTTGAATGTACTGATGTTTACACCGATGAAGTCCATTACCTCCCAGTTGCAGGCAATTGCACCTTCCACATTCCACACCTTGTTTGCACCGCTATGTACACCGTTTATAGTGTCCATACCAGTCTTGTCTTTGCTTCCAGTTGTGTATTGTGAACCACAGCCGAAACCATAAACGCTTTGGTCGTCACGGTTACCACTCCAACACAGCGAGAGTATGGCAAGTATCTTCGACTGCTCGTAGCTTATCGAGTGATAGCCCTTACCTCGCATACGGCATAGGTTCAACATGTCTTGGTAGGTGTAGTTCATTGCGCCTACTGGGGTTGATGTTGGGTTGCCTTCATCGTCGTAACTCCACTCTATACTGGTGTTCTGAGTACCATTGCCGCATCTTGTCTTCTTACCAGAGAGACTTCTTGCTCTTACAAGGTCGTCCACACTCATGCCATAAATACCCACCAAGTCTGCCTTGTGCTCTACCCAGCCTGGCTCTATGGCTTCAATGTCGTCGCTATCCACGGCAAACACTTCCTTTGTTTGGTCTATGCTACTTAGACAGGTGAAGTAGAACCATTTGGCGCCACTCGGAACGTCACGGAAGAGATAATCATCTTCTAAGAAGTCAAGAGGTGACATCGCTGTACCTGTGACAGATACTTGCGCCTTCTCGATTACTACGTCATCGTCGCCTATGAACACACCACCAAACATAGCGTTATTCAAACCGTAGTATCTTACCTGCTTCATGCCTCGCACATCTATGCGGTACACTGAACAGCTCGCTACTGACGACATCACGTCTTCGGTGAAGGGCTGACCTACTGTTACAGAGTTGAGAGATATGCCGACACCTACTCTGTAGATGAGTCCTGCAAGTCTGCCACTGATTTTCTCTGTCCATGATGCCACTGGCTCCTCGGCTCCATAGTTCAGCAGGATATGCTTCTCTTGCACCTTGATGTCATTGATGCCCTTGTACCAGAAGTGACAGAACCTTGCCAACGAGTCGAAGCCTTGTCCCAAGTTGTCGGTGTAGTCATAGTCTGTGCCATCGTGATACTTGGTGTTGTCGCTCTTCTTCAAGAGTTTCATCGTTACGGCACTGCCGTCTCTGTTGGGTGTTGCCTGCACTGGCACACAATAGCGTCGTATGATGTTGATGTAACCACTGGGGACGTACTTGTTCTTGTACTTGTAGCCTGTCTTGTTGTCCTCATTCGTGATGTTCTGAGGGTCTTGCTCAAGGTCGCTGATGGTGTACTGGGTGTACAGCGCATTGTGCAGTTCAAGCTCGGGGAAGTAGTTCTTGTATGTCTTGTACAGACTTTGTTCTATCATCTGTGTCAAGATGTAGCGTCCAGTCAGTCCGTCACACTTGTCTTTCAACTCGCTGCCTATGCCTCTTGCACCAGAGTCAATGAGCGACTGCAGTAGCGTTGTGTCGCTACGCACATTGCCCAATTTGCAGCTAATCTCTGCTATCCTCGCACCGCCACTGATTGCATCTTTCAGCATAGTCATGGTGTCGATTTTGTCACAACCTCGTATCTCAAACCTTGTCACGTCGCTCATGCCGCCTATCGTCAGACCGCCATTAGGATATGTCAGTAACGGTAGGTTCACAAACTGCAATGAGGTCATGGTCGAAGGAAGGTGAAGCACGCTGATAGGAGCACTCTCCGCAGGGGTGAAGGTCTTTAAGCTGCTGCCTTCGGCAAGCACTTCCTTTAGACGAGGGCAGTTCTTTGCACTCAACACGGCTATCTTCGTGTTCCGTATGTCGATACGTTTCAAGAACGGCATCGTTGGCAAGTTCAAGCCTGTCAGAAGTCCAGTGGTGTAGGCTGGGCTGTATGCTTCGCCTCCAACAATCAACTCTTCAAGCAACGTGCAATACTCCAGTGAGAAGCCGTCCGACTTCGGGGTACACTTGGAAATGTCGAGCTTTGCAAGTTTGCTGGCTCCGAAGATGTATATCATCTTACCGCTTTCTTGTGCATCGCTAACACGCATAGTATAGCTCTCGCCTGCAAGCAGATGGCATGAGTCGGCACACATATCCGCTCTATCCTCACCAAGTCCGAAGAAGCCGTCTTGCGCTGCCGTGATGGTTATCTCTATCTTGCCCATCATACGAGCCTTGAATGGGTTTGTATAAAGGTCGCCAACTTGATACTGACCGTCGCAGAACTCGAAACGCTTCCGCTGATAGTCAGGGAGGTCATCGAGTCGAAGACCATGCAGGGCGTAGAAGTACTGGTCGGATGCTTTGGAGTTCTGAACATACTTACGCTCACCATCGAATGATGAGATAACCTTTGCCCACTTCTCCAGTCGCTTTGTTACCCAGTAGTAGTAGCAACCGCTTGCGCTGAATGGCTTGATGTTGTTGTAGGTCACAGAGCGCATGGCTCCTGCTACTTGGCTTAGTGTAACGGTGCTGCTTCCTTCGTCGTCAAGCCAGAAGGCTCCTGCCTTGTAGGTCTGTTGGAACAACACGCTATCCCAGCCTTGATAGAGGTGGCTCGTGCGTGCATCCATATCCCAGGGAATGGTAAGTCCGCAGTCGTTGTCACTGCCGTCTACGCAGTCTCCGTCATACCAATGGTTCAGATACATTCTCACTCGTCCGTCGGTATCCAAGTAGAAAGCTATCATCATGTTCTTGCTTCGTTGGTCTACGGATGCTTTGTAGTCACTGGCTACGGTGTAGCATAGTGCGCTGAGTACGTTGGCTTCCTTATGCAGCTCCTTCTCCCACTTGGTAAGGCGGTTTGCCGTGCTGCCGCTAACGGTCTCACCGTTGATGGTGATGTCTCCGTCGCTCTCGGTGAGGTGGTGGTTACACTGCTGGCAGAACGACAACCATTTATACAGACGGTAAGGCACCTTTTCGCCTGCCTCGTACTTCTCGTTCAAGTCGTCGTTGTCGGGATAACGGCTCTCGTAGTAGCTCATCCATATTGGTTTGCCGCTGCTCTCGTCCACACGCATCATGTCTTCGACACTGTTCACGCCCTGCATCCAGTTCAGATAGTCGTACTTCAGAAGCTCGTAGCACTCAACTGGGTTCACCACTCTACCCGTAACACTCCACTTGTTGGTCTGCTTGTTGAAGGTCATGGTGCCAGTTGTCTCTATCCAGTTACCGCCCTTGTACTGCATGTAGAAGCCGTCACTGGTCTTATAGACTGTACCTCAGTCAAGTTCCGATACGTTAGTCGCAAGCAGCTCAGCTTTGCTCTGCACGGTCTCCGTCGGCTTATCAACGGCTCCCACTTCTTCCATCTTGCCGCTGCCGTCATTCTCAATGACATGGTATTTCTCTCCACACCATTCACTAAGCACATAGATTGTGCCTGCAACGAGCTTTGATGTGTCGCTCAATACCTGCTGCTTCAAGTCGGAAAGACTCTGCTCTTTCGTGGTTACAATCTCCTTGAAGTCGCCATAGTTTAGGCAGGAGGCATTGTAACCTTTCACCTTTTGGAAACCGTAGAAGGTTGCGTCGCCCTTGTCTGCATTGAAGTTGCCTTTGGCATGGAAGTATGCTTTGGCTGGGTCGCAAGCGTCGGTATGGCTCATTTGGTGGTCGGTACGGAATAGAGCACATGGAATACTGTCGATGCTCGTCATTATCTTGAAATCGCCCTCAGAGTATATCTGTGCAGGGGTCATGTACTTTTCGCCCATTGCTATCTGGGTGTCGTTCATCAACTCCATCATGGCTCCATTATGAGCACCGCAGGAGTCTGAATAGTCCACCTTGATAGTGCTAATGTCGGTGTACTGACCGCCTTCTCTTACTTGGAGCTTGTTCTTCTTTGCCATCGAAGCTGCCAAGTCATACTTAGCAAGTACTTCTTCATTGCCAGGGAACATTGCGGCTATCTCTTCTCTTGTGTACATCATGCGCATACCGCCCTTGTTCTTCTTGTGCTTTCCCTTCTTGTTTTTGATAGGACGAAAAGAAGAGGTGGTACCTTGATTTGAGGTCGGGTCGGCTGTGATAATCACGTTCTGCCACGGTCGGTCTGGGAAATAGACATACCAGTCCAAAAGGAACGTGGTCTTCTTGTCTCCGTCAAGACTCTCCAAGTGGTCGGGATAGTTCTCTGCAACGTCGGCTGTGTCGGCATTTTTAGTAAGCACTACGACGCAGAGTCCTGCATCTAAGCACTTCTGCATACTCGGCATGTCTTTTGTCACGCCTTCGGCTTTCTGGCTCACGAGCACGTCGTTCTTCTCATACTCGCTGATCATCGCCTCGGTGTCGGTCAAGCCTACGAGGTAGTTGTCAAACGCCTGCTTGAACGTGTAGTAGGTGTTCCACATCTTCAAGCTATACAGATAGATGTCGGCATCGGTGCCGTCCCATTCAAGAGCTGCTTCCGATACTGCAAACTGTCCTGCAACGTAAGGCACGGCTCCTGCCTCGTCTCCATCCTTGAACACCTTTATCATTCCGATACCACCGAAGGGGGCTATGCTTGTCGGCTCCACAACGATGTCGAAACGATGTACGGCATTTACAGAGTATGGTACGGTGCATGATGTCTTGCCGTCCGTGGTGTCACCATTGGTATATACCACCAGTTTCTCGCCAGTTAGCACAAAGCCCATCTTCTCGCCTGCACATTTCATAAGTACAGTACTACGGTCGGCTACGTTCTTCACTTGCGTGGTGAAGGTCAGAGCACTACCATTGGTCTCTATTGCGCTGTTGGAGTAAGGCTTGATGTTACTTGTTGCGGTCACGTCCTCGGCTATACGCAATGCCATGCGCCCAGTGTCGGCATCGGTGCCGTAGTCGCTGGTGCCGTAGCTGTCCTTCACAAAGCCGTTGCTCGAATAGTTACTGCCCTTGACAAAGATTTCTACTTCTTTGCCGTCTGACGTGGTGGCGACAATACGCTTGTCGGTGTCGGTATTGCTTCGGCTCGTCATGTCGATGCCGAACAATGCACCTGCCGTCTCTGATATATCGACGAGGCTTCCTTCTACTGTATTCACGCAATCTTCTGGCTGAACAGAACTGCCACACTTGGCACGCACTTTCAGCTCGTCGCCTTGATTGTAGGTCGTCAGTCGCTTGCTGATGGTGTATGTCTGGTTGCGGTTCATGGCTTTGGAGCCAATGGTCTCCTTAGTGTGCTGCGTAGCGTTCTCCAGTTCTATCTCAACCGTCGGAACTGACAAGTTGCGCTGATAGCAGGCTACATCAATGTCGATGCTTTCAAGAAGTTTCTTCTTGCCGTTGCTGCCGTCACTCCAGCGTGCAAGCACGATAGGGGTGTTGTAGTCGCTCAACGTGTCGTCTTGCTGTATAACCATTACTGAGGTGTGAAGCACGTTGCCCTTTACGCCACTCGACACGTCTTCGCCTTGTATGCGTATTGCATAGGCTCCGTGTGATAGCCCAGCAGGGTTTATAAGCACACCATGCGAATAGGTGTCGCTGACGGTGATACTCTGCAGCAGCTTCCATTCACCATCACGATACATCTCCACTTTAGTGAGAATACCCTTGTCGCTTGAGTTGTTCGGAAACTTGAACATAGGGATATTCTTGGCATTGCCGTTCACTTCAAGAGAGGTGTCCTTAGTGTAGTTAAGGGTCTGAACGCTGACGCACGTCACATCGACTGCTATCAAACTCAAATTCTTTGTGGCTGTGTTACCGCTATCATCGGTTATCACGGCTTGCAAAGGTATCTCGCCTGCACTTGTGCCAAGACTGCTAAGGTCGAAGCTGAAGGAGAAGTCTTCGTTGCTTGCGCTCGATGCCTTCTTGGGTTCAAAGGTGGCGACGGTCTTCTTGGTGGTACGGTTGACGAACGCAACCTTCATGATGCTGTTGTAGTTCTCCATGCTGCCCACCTTAGTCACACTCATAATGGACGCTTCGGCTATGAACGTACCGCCTGCCTTTTCGTACAATGGGTTTTCTTTCCACTGCACGGCAATGATGGTTCCACTACCGCCACCACTTCCAGTGCCTACGGCAAACTGCTGCTCGTCGCCAATGGTGTCACCTGCCGAGTTCACCATAGCGACCTTTATAACGCCTTCGGTTTCTGTGTCTACCTTCAAGTTCGTGGGGATGAGGTTATAGCCGCCACCAGTGGACAGGGCATCCTCACCGCCTTTCTCTAAGGTGTCTTTGGCTGTCAGCTTGCCGCCACCGCCAAAGTCTTTCCATAGACCTACTTCCTTGAAGTCGCTTATCTCGCCCTGGAACTGCTTGGTCTCCATTTCGTTCTCACCAGTCTTGTAGCTTATCACAAGTCCTCGCTTGGCATAGTTCACGCCTGTCTTCTGCTGATAGGCGATAAGCGCATCTACTGCGCTGCCTAATGTATAGGCTCCGCCAGTAGGCGTGCCGCAAAGCTCGTCAATGACAAGGTGGGTCTCGCTTCCTGCTGCGAGCGAGCCGAAGTCTTTCCAGTTGTCGGTGTCAAACCAGTTGTTCTCGGTTACTGTCTTTCCAACATATTGGTAGGTTTTCCAAATGCCTGCGCTCAACTCGAAGGAAACGATAAGACCGCTAACGGCTTTCTCGTCTTTCCATGCTGCATGGATGGCACTCATGCTCTCGTTGTCGCTGTCGCATAGCACATAGTAGCCACTTATTGGCACCTCGGTTGTGGCGTTGAAGATGCTTGCAGGAGTGTTCTTCGGGGCAATGGCTACCATGTTGCCACCCTTCCAAATGTAAGGGAGGCAGTTTGTAAGGTCAAGGTATAATTTGCTCCTGTCTGCTTGGGTTTTCATCCAAGATACTTTATACTGACCTGCGACTCCATAGCTTTCTCCTCTGAAGAGTTCCTTTGTGTTCGGTGCATACCAATAAGCTCCTTCTATTGCAACTGGAGTTACAACAATCTGACCGATTTCAGTTGAGGCGGTTTTGTTGTTCATCCAATAGTTTACTGGAATTATCTCGTCAAACGCATCGGGGATTATTGTCGGGTCCAACTTGCCATCACCGCCTATCACCGCAACGTCTTTTGCCTGCAACTCTTTTATCTCCTCTGAAAGCTCGTTGAAGCGTTCGGCTGTGATGCCAAGACTTACAAGGTCGGTGCCGTCATATCGGTAGATGTCGCCTGTGAGAGTATTGTGAAAGATGCTGTACTGGGTCGGGGATACAAAATCATCCGTATAGTCTTTCTGATTAACCCAACTATCATAAAATTTTGGGAGCGTCAACTCACCGTCACTTGGCTCTAAGACACAAGCAAGAAACTTCTTATGCACAGTGTCCCACACGATATTGTTCCATTGGGCTGTTCCTGCCTTTATGATTTCTACATTTGATACAAAGCCAGCAAATGGGGCAAACTTCAACTTCTTACCAACGGTTGTTGCAATAAGAGTTCTCAGACTGCTGTCTATTTTAGCTATCTCGGTTTTTCTGTTTGTATTCTCCTGCTGCAAGGTTGTGACATTGCTCTCGATTGTGCTGATCCTGCTCCAGTCGAGGCTATCTATACCGCCTGTCTGTCCAGTGTTTTTCCATACGCCTTCTTCGGCACACAGATATACGGTCGCTGGGATGGTATTGCCAACGGTTGCCCACATGCCCACTTCGGGATTGGGGTACTTAGCTTGAAGGGCTGAAAGACTTTCAAACAAACCACAGTTGGGTTGCTTGACAGCTTTCGCACGCAACACTCCGCCTACTATCAAGTCGTTGTTTACGGAAAGGTCGCCCTCAACGGTCTCCAGCTTGCGAGCCGTAGAACTGGTAACGGTGTTTGCGTTCTCCCATATCTGGTCGTACTTGTTCCAGCGATGCTTAACACCGCCTATGGTAAGGAAATCGCCTTCCTTACCGCCTTCGGGATATTTCGCCCACACAGCGTCAATGGAGCTGAATGAGCCTAAGTTATTGATGTCGTTCATTTCATCAGTTCATTTGCTATGTTAGACATGCTTGCTGCTAAATCGGTTTGCCCTGTGCTCAATGCTACAAGGTATGCCGTGTAATACACAATGGCTCGATGGAGTTTCTCGCACAAATCTATACCGCCTTTCTCTATGCGTGGAAGGGGTATGTATCGGGCACGTTTCAAAAACACTTTTGAACCGCCAGTGCAGGAATAGAACTCCAACACTTGACCTATTGGTTGGGTCGTTATGGCGACGATGGGTTTCTGGGGACAACCACGGATGCCTGGATAACGGCTTTGCTGCTGCGCATACAAGGGGTCGTCCTCACTAATGGCTACTGTCACGGCTCGGCTCCAGTCGCTCATCTGAAAGGTAACGAGGCGCATGAAGTCGTCGGGCAATGCTATGAAGCCCATGCCATAACCCACACGGCTCTTCCAACCGATACTCTCACCAAACGCCTTGCCTCCGTCCAATAGGTACGAAGGAGCTTGGTTCTCTACGATGCGTGCTGCATCGACTATCTTGCTTTCGATGATTTCCTCCAAAGAAAGTGTGTCGATGTCGCCAGTTGCCAACAACTGGCGACTGGTCATGTTCTGGTCGAGCGCAATGCGGATTTCACGCTTCAACTCACTAACCTCGTATCTCATGTTCGTTTTCTTAGGGATGAATAAAAAGGGACGGCTACTCTTGCAATGCGGCAGGTTTCATGTGCCGTGCTGACAGTAATAGCACCGCCCCTCGTTACTATTAACTACTACTCGATGCCACGGAACACGATGTTGTGCTCTTCTGCTGCACGAAACACACTTACATTACTACGAAGACTGCTTCGGGCAATGCCAAAATTCTCACAGAGATAATCACGAGCATCGTCAATGTCTGTAACGTCGATGATTGCCTTGCCGTCGGCTGTTACGGTTGCCTCGCTGTCTTCTACTGTTTCTGCTTCTGAAGCATCAGTAGAATTTTCATCATCGGCTGACTCCGTATCTTCATCGTTGATAAGGTCACCCATAGGCTCGTTAGCATCGGTTGGCTCTACTTTTGGTGTCTTTGATGTGCCGTCAGCATCAAGAGCTGTTCCTGCAATGGCACTCGCTGTTGCTGCCTGTCCACCTAAATGGTTTCCTTCATTGGCGTGCTGACCACGGACAAACTCTTTGAACTTGCCTGTTCCCTCTATCTCTCGAAGGAGGAATATCTTGCCACTCTTGAACTCCTTGCTGTTCTCTATGATTGCCTGTGTCATAGGGTTTTGAGTTGTGAACTCGGCAGGTGTTACACCATAGCCTGTAAGACTGCCTCCGCTGAAATGTACTTTCACCGTAGCCTTACCGCATTCAATGAGTGCAACCCATTCCATGTAGCCACTAACTCCATACGTTTTTCTTTTTGCGTTCATACTTTATTCTATTTTTTGAATGTGCGATACCAACAAAAAAGGGGCGGACGGTGTGACCCATCCGTCCCAGTGTTGTTTAACTTTTCACTGCAATAAGCTCGACTACTCTTCAGTAGCCATAACCTCTCCGTGGAACTCGCTCCATGTAGTACCGTCATACTTCCACATCTGACCGTTCTGCGCCTTAGCGTTGATGCCTGGGCAGTCGCAAATCAGATAATATACGGTGCCTGCAACAAGGTCGCCCTCGGCTGGTGCGGTCTCGGCATCCCACATAACGAAGGCTGTTGCGCCCTCGGTTGCTGCGTCGCCTTCACCGTCAATCCAGATGTGGCAGCTACCCTTCAGTGCAAGAGCATCCCAAACGAGTACACCAGTACGTGTTGCCTCCTCACCGTCTACACGGTCGGTGAAGCTGTGCTCGGTTGTACGCTGATAGTGTACAAGACGATCCTCGCCAATCAATGCACCGCTGTTACTCCAGCCAAGACGGTCAAGGGTCGGCTCACGCTTAATCTCGATGTCACCAAACACGGTGTGGATATTGGTAATCTCCCAACCAAGTTTGTTGGTCTTTACCGTGATGTTTACCTCGGGATGCTTAGAGAAGTCGATGCACTGGATTTCCTCAAGCAGGTTCTTGCCTGAAAGGAGAAGGGCGGTCTTAGGAACGTCCTCGCCAGTGAAGAACATCTTGGCAAGAGCGATGAACTTCTCGTATATCCACTTGCCCTTGTGCTGCAACTCACGCTTGAACTGCCAACGCACGCCCTCGGTGAAGTAGATATACTGCATACCCAACTTCGGAACGTTCACCTTGAACTTGCCCTTGCGACCTGCCCAAAGGGTGCGGTTGCCACGAACCTTGAAGTTCGCAATAGCTTGCTCGGCAATCAATGCCTTTGTGAATGGGATGCGCTTCTTCTGAGAGTCGAAGTAGTCAGATACAATCTGGTTCATGCCTCGCTTCTGGAGATATACTCGACTGGGCTGAGGAACAATGAGGTCGGGGTCTACTTCTTTCTGTGTCTCATAGAGAGCGTTAGAAAGGATGGTACATACGGTGCCTGCTGGGATTTCGGGTATCTTACAATACTCGTCAGTGGGCTGTGCCTTCGTACCGTTCACGGCACGCACAATGGGATTGCCACTGGCTGCATCGTGACCCACAACGAACAACTGCAGAGGCTTGCCTACGGTCTTTGTCTTACCGTCTTCTGCATAACCGTCTACGCCTTCCACAAGCAAGGTGCCGTATGGGCGTGGAATGTTCTGGTCTTCTGCGCTAAACGGAAGGATGCCTGTATTGCCAGTAGTGGCGGCAAGTTTTTCGGTTGTGGTTACAGAGCTGCGTGGCTCGTCAATCATAAAGTGGTCTACCTCGGGAGAGTCAATCTTGACTTTCTTTGCTTTGAGCATGAGGTTCATAAGAGGGGTGTCGTCCGAATTGAACTTAAAAAGTTCATCGTCGATGTCTACCTCTACAAAGTTACCGCCATCAATACCGCCTGTTGCTTCGGCTGCACTCGATACGGTTGCAGGTGCGCCACCTGCCTGGGTCTGCAAACCTGCCGTGCCAGTACCTACGGCTACGGTGCCTGTTGCTACGCTTACTTCTTCTGCCATAGTTTTAACAATTTTAATGGATTTGAATTATAATTACTTACTCGCTTTACTACTTGGCTTCCTCTGCAAGACCGAAGATGCCACGGTTTGAACGCTTGGTAGTTGCGCCACTTCCCTTGCCACTGTTGAGGTTAGGAATGCCGTCACCCTTTTGTCGCTTGCGCAACTTCTCCTCAATCTTGGTGTTCTTGCCTCTCACTTCGCCTTCGTGATTAGCCTCTTCAACAGCCGTGTCGTAGTTCAGTGCCTTCATTGCCATACCAATGGTCTCGGCTGTGAACTTGCCCATGACAGCATCACGAGTAATGCCAATGAGAAACTCCATTGCTCCGTCTACCTGCTCGTCGCTGAGTCCGTTCTGCTGCTGATAGTCGGAAATTACCTTCAAACTCTCTTCGAGGTTCTTTTGGTAGATGCCGTCAAGTTCCTTCTCTTTGGCGACACGTTCAACAAACTCTTTGTTGGCGTCGGCAATCTCCTCTTGGCGGTCGGGGTCGTTGATTGCATCGGCAATGTCAGTACCAAACTGGCGGACGAGTTCTACGGCTGGGTCTTTGCCGTCCTTCCAGTTCATGAGGAATTTAGCACTACGAGGGTCGCTGCTGAACATATCACTGAACTTGCCCTCACGCTCCTTGTACCCCGACAACTGCTTGTCGTAATCATCGTAATCATCGTTGATTTGACCGAAGAATACTTCGTCGTCGTCGAAGTCACGGTCGGGGTACTTGCCTTTCATGCGCTCCTTGAATTGGTCACGCTTGCTTTTAACTTGGCTATTTTCAACCTTTTCCATATTTGCTTTGATTTTTCGATGATTATTGATGCAAAAATAACATGGTTTAGGCGTTCATTACTTTTATTTATTTCAGCACAAAACATTAACTTTGTCTATCACTTGAACTGTCAAGTGGCTGCAATAACAATCTGAAACAACTTACTTTACCGCATCGGTGGAAACTTAATAATGAAACATAAAGGAAGCAAATTTGAGTATGAAGAGGAACGTGATAAAGACCTCATGCGTGCATATCGTGAACAAATTGCGATATGCGACACTATCGTGCTTTCTGAAATTTTCACTAAGGTGGTACTCATGCCTGCATCAAGATTTTGGGTTAGCGAGGAAAGGGCGTGCATCGTCATTGGAAAGATGATGCGTGGCGACTCGTTGCATAAGATGAGACCTACAACAAGGGAAATGTACCTTGAAATTTACAGAAGGGTTTGCAGCATAAAGAAAGAGCAGCCTAACAAACCGCTTTCGGAAATAGTTTTCCAAGTGGTTGGTCAGCCTGCTCCACAATTCTATCTTACACCAGACTCGGCTCGGGTTATTGTCACTAAGATTAAGCGTCGGTTCTACGAGAAGAACAAGAAACGATTGCGACACATGTTCAACAGCATATAAAACGGCAGGAGGTATTTCCCCTTCTGCCGTTTATATTGTTGCTGCACTTATGGCTCGCTTGCGCTTCACTGCCATTCGCTTCACTCTTGGAACAATGGTCGGAACCTCCATTTCGTAGAAGCTGATATGCAAACCAATGGCTCGTGTCATTAACAAGTCGTCATGCTTGCCAGTGATGGCACCAAAGGCTCCGTTCTTTTTCTTCTCGTAGCATAGATACTCGTCAAGACAGCGTGAGTCTCGTTCCACATACAACTGCTCACGGATAACCTTAACAAGCGTACTGATGATTTTCGGCTTTGTAGCAACGTTGGTATGGAAGCCATATTTCTTTGGCTCGCCTTCTTGTATCTCTTCGTCGCTCTGCTTACGGGCATAGAGGTTACTATATACGTCCTTTATTTGGTTGAGGATATAGCCAGACATATCACCGTCCACCTGTCGCTCCTTGTCGTGGGTCTCGAGCGTATTACTTTCTATCACAAGCAGGGCGTTGTCATAGAAGGCTGCTATCTGTGCTGCCTTCCACGCCAACATATCCATGTCTATGTGTCCGTACCATTGTGCTACTACTACTGGCTTGCCGCCTTCCATTTGGTTAAGACGGTCAAACACTACGATTACACTCCAGTCGGCTTTCTTACCTCTACCGCCAATATCCACAACAACAAGATAGCGGTCGGTGACTTCTTCTTTATCATCAACATCGGGCTTTGACCATACCCACAACAAGCCTTGCTTGTCTTCTTTGAAGCGGAGGTTGCTAAGTGCGTCCTCGCCTTCGTCGCCATCGGCATACACGTCGCCAACATACTTTGGTGCCTTGCAGCACTTCTTGAACTTCTCAACATTGTATTTGTCGAACACTCTTGCTCCACTATGAACAAAGGCTTCAACATCATCACTGGGGTACTCACTCGCCATGTCGCCATGATCTGTGTACTTGCTGCGCTCCAATATGTACCAGTTGATAGCTTCGAGGGTCGCACCCTGCTCCCACAACCACCATAGGTATTTGCCGCTTTCCTCACGGTCACTGGCAGCGTTGGCATTGTTGCGGTTCTCCCATAGCTTGGTGGCAAAAGCTTTGATGTCGTCAATGGGAGCCGAATACTGCTCAATCTCAAACCAGGAGATAAACAGAGCCTCAAACTGTGATTTGTTGTTCTTGGCTGCATCATACTCTCGTTGGAAGAAGTTGCCAGTACCGTTTGCTGTCGATTCGTACACAATCATTGTGTATGGCTTCAACAGAATACCAGAGCAAGCCGAACGCACAATCTGCTCGGGGGTCTTACCGTCTGTCGTTACCCATAGACCAACCTCGGTACAATGTACAAGGTTGTAGTCGCCACCTCGGGCAGAGTTCGGCTTCTCGGCTGTGCCTACCTTTATTTTGCAGTTCCTTTGAGGAATACGGTGTATGTTACCACTCTGTCCTACACCTACTATCTTGGGTTCTGTCTCGTTGTAGGCTTCGCCCATCTCATAGAGCATACTTACAGGATACTCCTTGATGAGCTTGTCGAACATGTCCTTCACCTCGGTAGAGGCATCTTTAACATGACCGACAATAAGGCTGTTCAAGCCTACCTTATGTACGAGCTGCAACCACGCCATGTATATCTGCGTAGCTGTACTGCCTCCCCACTGACGAGCCTTCAAAAGGATTAGACGGATTGGTTTGCCCTGCAATCTGCGACGCTCAAAGCGCATTATCAACTTGCGCTGCGGTCGGTTCAAACGAAAATGTACGTCCTCACCACCTCCTTTTTGTTTGATGAAAACGTACATTGCAGCCCAAAATGCGAAGTCGTGCTTCGCTCGAAGGCGAACAAATTGCTCTATTACCTTTTCCTTGTCTTCCTCGGAATACTCCACATTCATGTAGTCCTCCAAGAATTTACGGATGCTGCCTGCCTCTAAGAGCTGCTGCACAAGTGGCACCTTTAGCATCGACAAAGGAACGTACTGAACAGGAAAGGGGAAATCTTCTATCTCTATTTTCTTCCTTTCGCCTATGCTGCCCTCACCAGTGATAGGGTTGAACTTGGAACGTATCTCGGCATTGCGCATACGGTTCAACGCTATTAGCTTGGCTACGTTTTCAGACACGACAAGGGCGGCTGCATTGCGAACGGATGCAGCCTCTCCTCTTGTCTTTGTGTCCTTTGCTATCATAGATATGGAAGATTGATAGTTCATTTATTATGCAGCATGACGCAACATGCCCCATGCCTTGTTTACGGCATCCATGTTTGCACCCTGCTGTGCTTGTTTCATAATCTCTGGTGACAATGCCTCTGGGGTCTGACCATTCTCCAACTGCTCCTGCTGACTGTTGAGGCTCTGCAACAACTCATCGGCAAATGGGAAGTCGCCATGTTCAAGCAACTGCTGCAAGCTGATTTGGTTGCTGCGCCAAATCTCCATAAGGAAGTCGTTTGCCATCATGCGGTATGCAGGTGTGCTGGTGCTCTCGACGATTGACAAGTCAAACTCGATGTCTCTAATCTTCTTCGGGTCGTACTCTATCTGTGTGCCACTTCTGCCAGATATATTGAACACACGCTTCGAGTCGTAATACTGCTGTATGTTCTTCACATCCTTATAGGCTGCGTCAATAATAAACTGACTGAACGACTCTAACAGGTCAAGCAACGAGGTGGTGGCGTTCTGGGTCTGCTGAGAGTACAGCGAAGCACTCATACCACTCATGCCTGGTTTGCCCTGCAAAGCTCCGTTCACTCCGCTTATCTCCTCGAAGAACTTTAGTTGTAGGTTCAGCAATTCGGTGATGCCGATGTTCGTAGAATTGTTGGCAATCTGCTGCGGAATAGCTTTTGAACCCTTTTTAAGAGCAATAACACCATTGAAGCGGCTCCACTCGTCAGCAATATCATTAATGTCCATGCCTTTAGGAAGACAATCTTCGGGGAACAGCAACACACCCTTAGCACTCGCACGCATAATCCAGTCGTATAGAGTGATGAGACGGTTGGTGTAACGCTGTTGGTCTATAACATCGCTCACAAAACTGTGTATCTCTCCGTCGATGTATGGGTATGCCTTGAAGATGTAAGGGTGGCTCTTGTGTTCGTATGGGGTTTCGCCCTCCCTAAGTATCTCGCCTGTCGGGGTCAAGTGGTAATAGTACCAGTAATCGTCCATAAACCACTTGGCTTTGATAAGCGGAATGTCGTCAATGTTCATGCCTTGTTCAAGTCCACGTCTCATACGGTCGTTATTGACAACTTCCACCATATCGTGATAGTCCTCAACGTCAATCTTATATACGTCACCATTGTTTGGATCGTGACAACTGTAACGTGGCTTGCTCTCTTTACGCCATACCTCGATTACACGGCATCGTGTGTTGTCGCTGCAAACAAAGAAGTCGAGGTTCTTTATTGAGCTGTAACCGAAGTTCTGCATATACGACTGAAACAAATGGCGGTCATGGCACCATGAGTATATGTTTTTAAGTCGCTCAACGTCGGCTGGGCTTTCTGCATATTTCTGTAGAAGCGTCTCGTAACTCATATCATGCACCTCACCGATGAAGTTGCAGTCCCAACCTCGAAAATCACGCATGTTTGAGTCTATGAAGAAGTTGTTGGGCTGAACATAGTCTGTCCAACAGTCCAACTTATCATTGCGCCAACCAAACCATTTACGATGAACAGCAAGACCGCTTATAAGATACTCCTCCATTGTACGAGCATACACGTCCGACATGCGGTTCAACTGCATGTTGCACTGGAGTATGGTACTCATCGTCTCACCAAGTTTCTGCTCGTCACGGTCACGAGCTGTACAGATTGGCTCCTTTGCTTGCTGACGATATACACCAAGCACGGTATTGACAAGTCTGCGGATGAGGTTATTCTTCAAAGGAACGTTGCCTTGCTGCTTGATATACTCCTCCTCGGTCATCCATTCTCCGTCAACCTTGATGCGGTCTTTCCATTGGTCGCCATAACAGTAACGCTTGTTGCGCTCTCTGTCCTTGCGGAAGAGGTACATGTTATTCCAGTACATCTGCGCCTCCGCAAGTATCTCAAATGCTCTACCGCTATTGTGAGCCTTTGAGTATGCCACCGTATCAAGGGTCGGGATTTGCGCTCGGATACGGCTCATAGGTAAAAGTCTTTCCGTCATAACTATTTGTTTTATGAGTGTGTGAACATTGGTGTGCAAATATACAACACCAATGTCACACACGCTTTTTATTTATTTACGCTTACTTCTTTCTCGCATCGTCAAAGGCTCGGATGCGCATTACCATTTCTTGCTTCAGAGTGTTTATTTCCGCTTCGAGTTCCTTACGCTCTTGGTCGTCTGTGGTCTCTTTAAGTTCGTCGCTGAGTTCCTTCACATCGTAGTAATACTCGTCCACAATCTCGTAACGTCCGTATTCGGGTGAGTTATACATGAAGTCAAGTTTCTCGGCTGCACCAATGATACCTTCTGAGTCTTGGTTCTCGTAGTGGTCTACAAGTCGCTTGGTCTCACGATACTCTCCGCAATACTTCCAGTACTCGGCATTATATCGCTTGGCTGCGGCATTCTCGTCGCCACTCTTGATAACACGGCTTGCCAAGAGGATGTTGCTCCAGTCGAAATCTTGCTTTCCTGCAACCATCTCGCCTGCCTTAACCATCTTGTTGGCGGTGGTGGATATTCCACCGAAGACTCCTTCAAATAAATGTTCCAACTTAGAAGGGTTCCAGTTTGCCCAACCTCGCTTCACATCGTCGCCTCCAGTAACCTCGTTGCACCACTTTGAGAAATCAACTACCAACTGATTGGTACGCTTACTTGCCTTTGTCCATTCGGGATCTTCCTCGTTGTAAGGAGTCTTGCGGTAGATTGGCATTCCCTTCCAGTCTTTGTTGTTGGCGTTTTCAACAAATGGCTTGACGTATGAAGGTGAAACGGTTGACCAACTCATATCACCATCGCTCTCCATAAGGTCGAGAGGTAGCATTGAAGACATTGAGCCTGCTATTTCTTTGGCTATCTCCTTGCCACTCATACGCTCCTTGCCACTGGCTAAGCTGCTAAATAGCTCTCCAAGTCCGTAGATGGCTCGTTGCTCGATGCCAAGAGGAATACTGCAGAAGCTCTTTGTGCCTGGTATCTTGAAGCAGATGTTGCTACGACGAACATACGAAGGTAGGTTCCAGTAATCATCATCGTCACCACCACCAATGCCTGCAAGCATGGCACCAAGAAGGAACAAACCTGCATCCATTGCAAGGGCTTTGGCGGTATGGTGCTTGTGAAGACTCACAAAGTTGGTCGTACCCTGTACGGCTGCGTTCCAGAATACATAGAAGCTGCGTCCTATTCCGCTTGTGAAGGCTCCAAAATTACCGAACTTTGTCTGACCAGTCTTGCCCAAGAACGTACTGCCTGCGCCCTTCTTGTTGAAGTTCACACTCACTTCTTTTGCATCCCACACGCTACGCTCTACACTGCGTCCCATTTGGCGACTGGTAAGATAGGCGGCAAAACGAGCACAGTTCTCTACGCTGCGGTTGATGTCGTCCAGCTTGTCACCAAGAAATTTCCATGCTGCTTCGGCAGGGATGCTTGCATCCTTCATGCGCACATACTTCTTGATGAGCTTCTTCTGCTTCTCGATGTCCTTAACTACGGTGTAGCCTGTCTCACCACCATTCATCATGAACTGGTGGAAAGCTCGCTCCATTTCGTTGTTCATGTCAAGTGTTCCGCTGTTGTGCTTCTGCAATAGCTTATAGAGCATAGCAGGATTGCACTTCAAGAAGTTCTTGTTGAACTTGATGGCGTAATTCGGTGTTTCTCTTACCCACATGGTGCTGTTGGCATACATCGCATCACGAAGGAAGTTACTCAACACGAACTCGGGGTTGCGAGTCGTATAGAAGGCTGACATCTGACGGTTCACATATTCGCCCATCTTCAAGATTGCACCAACGGCACCTGTGTTCTCGTTGTCGGGATTGGTAAGTCCGTTGAGGGCTTGCGCCACTCTCGGACTACCATTGATGGTTAAGATATAATCCTCTCCTCCCATTTTCACATGAACTTGGTGTTCGTTGAGGTTCTTGCCAAGTGCAATGTAAGGTATGTTGGCTGCATCCTTGCCTCGCTTGTAATGGTCGGGGTCTGACTCTGCAAGCTGGCGCATCTGCTCCTCGAAGGCTTCGGTCTTTGCAAGTACATCGTCTGCACTATCGTTCTCGTCGATGTTGGCGGTTACGGCTTCCCATTGGTCTTGCACATCATCGTAGCGGAGCCACATCTTGTTTACGCTGACGGCATCGCTCGGATGGTTCATGGCGAACTTCAAGAACTTCTGCTTCATCATATTGCGATTGCCCTGCACAATGGCACAATCTGCCATGTTTGCAATGGTCGCTATTGGGTCGTCAGCTATGCTCTTACGTCCTTCTGCCTTTTTCAATGGACTGCTGAAACCACTTTTCTCATGTGTCAGATAGCTATACACCTCGTCACTGGTGGTAGCGTCGAAGCCTCGCAACGGTATGTAGTATTCGTACATGCTGTTGATTTTATCGAAGCCTGCCTTACTTAGCAAGCCTGCTTTGTAGGTCTTCTCCAATGTAGCTTTGGTGCAAGCGTTTACTCTTCCCCAGAGTTGGTCTACATCGTGGTCGCCTTCAAAGGTGAGGACAAACTGCTTGGCTAACGACTCGGCTGTTGCAAGGTCGTCTTCGCCCATGAGTCCAGTGATACCGCCATAGTCACGTTCACGGTTCTCATTATACAGCTCGTCTACTCGGTCTTGCATGCGCTGCTTCACATCATCAAGGGCATCGAGTGCGTCTTGGTCAAGTGGGTCGTTCTGTACGGCTCGCTCGGCTGCTCGCAAGTCTTTTCCTAACTCTTCCATTGCCGTTTGCTCTGCGGCTCGTCGTGCCATGACCTCGTTACGTTCCAATCCGTGCTTTGCCATCATGTACCGAGTAACCTCATCACGGCTGCTGTTCTCCTTTGCAAGGTTGTGTAACTCGTCAAGCATAGGGTTAAACAGCAACTTGCCATAGATGTCCTGCTCGGCATGGTTCTTTGAACTTAGGGCGTTCTCTGCCATGTAAGCGTTCTCGAAATCCTTAACCTTCTCACCAGTGGCTTCTGCAATGTGCTCCATCAGTCTGCGCAATGACAACATACTGTCCTGCACGGCTTCACGGAACTGATACATACCGCTTTGTATGGTACGCTCGTAGCGGTCTCGCACAATGGCTCGGTCTCGCTCGTCCATTACATCACCGTCACGATACATATAGCTATCACCATCGGCTACCGAAGCTGCGGAATTATCAGTCTCTGCGAAGTTTCCAACCTTCAAGTCCATTTGCTTGCTTATGTCTTCTGCTTCGCCAAGAATACTACGATACCTGCCTGGCTCCTTCAAGTTCTCATAGCTGCGCCACAAAATATAGCGAAGGTCGGCATCGGTAAGGGTTCTATTCATAACGAGTCCTGCCTTTCTAAGCATATCGAGGAAGAGGAACTTTATCTTGCCCCACCAACTCTGATATTCCGCACGGTCAAAGTTCGTATCTTCTGCCATGCCTGCAAGATACTCCTCGGTTGCAACCTTGAAGTCCCAGTCGTTCTTGGCGGCAAGTCTGTTGATTGCTTCTCGTATCTCCTTGCTGGCGTTGTTATAGACATTCTCCAAGAACGTGTCGAAGTCCTCGCCAAACAACTCACGGAGTCCGTGGTGTGCTACACCCTCATGCAGGATGGTGCGCATAACGTCCTGTCCGCTTGTATGGTTAGGAAGGATGATTACTATCTTGCCTGTCTTCGTGTCATACCAACCTTTAGCTCGGGCACGTCTGCCAGTAAGTCCCTCGGTGTCGGTCTTCACCTCCACATTCAAGCCAAGTTTTCTTGCCACATCACTCACGCTTTCCACGGCTCTGCGTGTCTCACGTTCTATGAAGGCGGCTTTTGCTTGCTCTTTTTTGGTAGGCTTACCGTTTCTACGACGTGGTTTCTTGGTCTCGGCAAGTACACTGCGCCACGGACTAACCTCTATACTGTTGCCGTCACTTGTCATGGTGGCGACATAGCTCTCATATTTGGTACGGAAAGCATCTAAAAGTCTGTCCTTGTTGGCAAAGATTGCGTTCAGTCCTTCTACCTTATAACCTCCATTTCTCCAGTCCAATTCGATAGGAAGAACTTGTCCGTCTTCAAAGGCGGTCTGCTCTCGCTGACGTTCGTCCTTCTTCTGCTGTTCATAGAGACTCTTGTAGTAACTTGCGTCCTGCTTGTTCTCCTTGATTGCTTTCAGAAGGTTCTTGTCGGTGAAGTCGAGGTCTCTACGAACATAACCAGGCATTGACATGGCTACCGAACTTTCGTCATGAGCTGGCTCCAGTTCGTTGTAGTCGAAGGTCTCTGCCTTACGCTGCAAGCCTGCCTCGTCAAGTCCCAACTCTTTCAGACGTTCTGCTGTCATTGGCTCACCACTCTTTCTGTCGTACCAGTCACCACCTGCTTCTTGGTTGAGTTTCTTCGCTTCCTCATCGGTAAGGGCACGCTTCACACGGTAGGCTCCAGTGATGATCATGGCAGGAATGTTCGGGTTGGCATTGGTGCGGTAGATGTAATAACCGTCCTTCGGTATGTAAGGTAGTCCTGCTTGGCTGTGCTCATACTTGCCGTTACCATTCACACCATACTCCCACGCTTCCAACTGATAGTCTCGGTCGGCTGCATATTCCACCTCGAAGAACACTACGTTATCGGGAAGACGGTCACGAACTCCCTTTGTGTCGCCTTCTACGGCAAACTGCGATGCGTTAGGATAGGCGGCAAGGTGCTTGCCTGGTCTCCATGCAAGGGGTGCGCCCTTTGCGTCTCGCACGCTCACTCTGCCTCTTGTGTTCTGAATTGGCTCGCCTTGCTTGTCTCGCTTTATCTTGCCAGTGTCGGCATTGAGCCAAGTGTGAGGTGGTGCGCCAACTGCCTCGTCTGCTATCATCTTTGGATGAAGGGTTACGCTGCCATCCTCATGCTGCTTTACGATGAACACGGCATAGGCGGTCTTCGTGTGTTTCGGGGCGGTCTGCTCACGGAGTGAATAGCGGAGGTCTTTATCCTCTGCTGTTGCATCGGGCAACGAGTCACGGAAACGCTTGTCGTCGTCCGTGTCCTCGTCGGCTTCGTCTGCCTCTGTCACTCCAGTAGCTGCTTCTACCTCGCTATCCATTTCGGCATACTTCTGTTCCTTCTCTTCGAGTTCCTTCTTCATAAGCTCGGTGTACTCTTCAAGATGCTCGTATGCCTCGGATAGTTCCTTGTCATACTGGAAGGGCTGTCCTTCACGACTCTTCACCTGCTCCAGCTCGCCTTTCATACGTTCAGCCAAGTTGGTGTTTCGGGTTAGCTCTTCTCGGAAGCTGTCACCACTAACAACGTTCTCGAAGATGTCCTCGATGGCGTTCTTGAACCAAGCACCGCCTTTCTCGTTTTCCAAACCAAGTTCGGGGCACGAATAGGTGATGCTGCGTGAAATCTTAGTGTCCACTGCACCATAATGGTTCACCAACTCTTTCTTCTGGGTGGTGGTTATAGTGAAGGTGACATCGCCAATCTGAACATCTACCTTGCGTGTGCGCATATCTTCGCCACTCGACTTACGCATTTCTTCGGCTGTCTCGTTTACCTTTTTATTGAGGTCAACAAAAAGGTCTGACATTGCATTGATGTCTGCATAGGTCTTCTTGCCTACCTTGATTGCAGGTGTCGCATTTTCACCGAAGGCGGCTGCAATGGCATCCAACTGCTGTTGGGCAGTAGCTGCTCTTTCTTCAGCACGCTCAATCTCTCGATTGATACGAGGGATAGCATTGTGGACGTAGGTCTGGTCGGCTTCCCATTGCTTCTTCTTGCTCTCATACTTGCGAACCTCACGCTCGGCTTGGTTCTTCAGCATTGCATACTGGCTACCCGAAAGCTGTGCTACGGTGTCACCGAATACGTCTTCATCCTCCTCCATGCTACGGTCTTCCATGCTGTTCTGCAACATCGACTTGCCCTTCATGATTGAGTCGGCAATGGCTCCCTTAGTCTTCAGTCGCTGATATGCGGTAACGTCGAGTGAGTCCTGCACACCGAAACGCAAGATGCGGATTGGAATACCCATTACCTTATGCAGGTTGCCTTGACGTGCAATTCGACCATTGCGCTGAGTGTAGTCCATTGGACGGTTTGGTGCATCCAAGTGTATGAGGGTGTGCAAACGCTCTTGAATATTCACGCCTGTACCAAGTGTGAAGGTACTACCCATAATCACACGGATTTCTCCACGGTTCACCTTGTCGAAGATTTCCTGCTTCTTCTTGATAGACATACCAGAACGGATGATTACCACCTGCTCGGCTGGCACACCTTGCTCAATCAGTTTCTTTCTGATGTCCTCGTAGAGGTTGAAACCACTGTGCTTGTTCTGATAGTTGTCGGCAAACAGAGCAACGGTGCCGTTATATTTGGCGGTCTCTTTGAGAGAGCGTAAGGTCTGACGCACGGCTTCATTGGTCTTGCTGTTCTTATCATCCTCGGCATCTGCCATAACAAGACGAGCATCAACGGCTGCTGCTTTGGCTATGCCGTACATGGTCAAAGGAATATGGCTGTTCTCCTTCTTCTCCTTGCCACTCATCTTGTCGTACTCGTTGAGTTGCTCCTTTACAAACTTCATGATGCTGCGTAGAGCACGAGTCTGAGGAAGATAGATGTCCTGCGCCTGTCCACCTTCAATGTCGGGAACATTGTTCTTTACTGCTTTCGCTTCATCAGTGCGCACGGTATCAGCAACGCTCGACCAGATGCGAACCAACTCGGGTAGGTTCACATAACCTGCAAAGCGGTTTACTTCTTGGAACTTTGCATTTGTTTTGAACTCCAGCATCTGTGTCAGATTACCAAAGTTGCGCACAAAATCGTCGAAGTAGTAGATGTCGTATGCCTTCATTGTGTCGGCTGGCATCAAGTAGCGCATGAATGTCCATATCTCGGCTGCTGTGTTACTGATAGGTGTACCAGTAGCGAAGATAACATTACGTCCATTGTTCTTCTCCAGTACGGCTTGGGTCTTCAGATACACGCCTTGCGACTTCTTTGAGAACGAGGGGTCGATACCTTTCACTCCTCGCTGCATGGCAGTAGCGAAACCAAGATGCTTGTATTCGTGAGCCTCATCAATGAGAAGGGCATCAATGCCCATATCGTCAAAGTCCTCCACATCGTCGGTCTGACGGTCAAGCATTTCCTTTGCCTTTACGGATGCGTTCTGCTTTGCAACGGCTTCTTTCTTGCCGTCACGCTGCTTACGCTTGCCTGCCAACGCCTCTGCTAAGGCTCCCATTTCGTCCTTGCATTTCTCGATTTCCTTCTCGGCTTGACGGATGATCGGATTTCTGTCATTGTCGGAGTCGGCTTCACGCATCTGTTCCAACACCATCATCTTCTCATCTATCTTGTCTTGGATGAAACGCATCTGACGCTCCTCACTATCGGGGATGCGCTCAAATACCGATTGGGGTACAACAATCATATCCCAATCGTTGTACTTGATTTTGGCGTAGAAATTCTTTCTGCCTTCCTTGTCTCGGTCTTTGTCTTCCAATGTGAGCACCTTTGCATTAGGGTATAGCTCCTTTGCACTTGCCACGAACTGACCAACGGTAGCGTTCTGTACAACAATCATTGGTTTCTTGGCTGTGCCGAGTCTGCGCATCTCCATTGCGGTGCTGATGAGGGTGAACGTCTTGCCAGTGCCAACCTCATGGGCAAGCAACAACGGCTGCATCGTGCCACGGATGATAGCCTTCGACTGGTGAGGGCGCATCTTGAACTTATGGTTGGCACCACCGAAATACTCTGGAACGAACTCGTCGCTGATGGTAAGAGGGACGTAGTTGTTGAACTGCTCGTTGTAGGTGCGCTCTATGCGTTCCGACATGTCGGCATCGTTCTGCATCTTCTGACGTGCCCACTCCTTGAAGTCGGCTCTTATCTCGTCTATCTTTGCGGAACATGCCTGTGTTGCCTCCTTGTCAGTAATAGTTTCAGTTGTCTTGCTGGAACCATAGCCAACAGTATGTGTCTCGCTGACAGTGATAGTCTTGTTCTGCAACGCTGCTTCTATAAGGTCTGTGCCAAGTATTAGCTTCTGCACCACCTGTCCACGCACGCCCATAGCCTTGTTCTTCTCGTAGCTGGTGTAGTATGGGGTCTTCATAAACCATGTACCGCCTACATTGGTGAGCTGAACATCTACGTCGGTGCGCTCCTTGATATAGTCTGTATATAACTTTGGGTCTACCCATGAGCTACCCAAAGTGAACTCTATCAAGTGAGAAGGAATATCCATAGGAATTACCTTGCGCAATGCTTCGACGTTGGCAGAATACTTGCCGTCGGTATTGGCTTCTTCTGCTTGTTTCAGCTTCTCACGCACGTTTCCACTTAGGTATTCATACGACACCTCCATCTGCATGGTGGCAGGGTTCTCATAGCCTAAGCCTTTCTCTATGATTTCTTTCTTCACGTCTTCCTCACTCTTGCCTAACTTGTCGGCAATATAAGGAACATCAATGCGTCCATATTGGTAGATGCTGGCAATGATTCCGTCCTTCACGTTCTTTGGCTCGGGAGCCTTCTCCTTCTCAACGACACGGTGGCTGAAGATGTCGGTCTTGTCATACTTCTCAACCTTCTTGCCGTTCTTGTCGCCAACTTCGCTGTATTTCTCCAATGCAAGGATAGTCGGGAAGTCCACGTCATTCTTCAAGAAAGCTATACTGGTGTTCTTATGCAGATGTCCGTAGGTATTCACAAAACTGTCAAAGGCATCGTTCAACTTATCAAGCAACGGCTGCAGACCATTGTCACTCTCGTTCTCGGTCTGATAGGAGAGTACATCTGCAAGTGCGCCCTTTATCGCCTGGTACCTGCGGAAACATTCTGCCTTCGTAGTACCCTTTACCTTGTTGGCATTGACTGCAAGAGGCACGGCTTTGCCGTATTGGGCAATACAGAGCTTGTCGTCCTTGTCAAGAACGAGTGAACCTTCCTTCACATCATCCCCAAGGTCTTCATACACTGACTCGGATGATGCAGGAGTTGTCTTGCTAACTGCATCTTCCTTCATACCCTCAAAGGTCTTCATCCATGCTGCAAGCATTTCATTTTGGTTCTTGCCCTTCACTGGGTAGAGTGCCTTGCTCGTCGGACGGTAGAAGTCTTTGTTCTCGAAACCGAAGCGCATTTCACCTGCCATACATTCGGGATGCTCAATGAAATACTTGTTGTAGTCCATTGATACGGTGCGTTCCTTATCGGTCTTAGGGTCTTCAAAGGTGGCGGCACGCTCTGCGCTCACGGTGCTTACATCAATGGCATTAGCAGACTTCTTGCCGTTCACTCGCTTACGAATGACGATGATGTCAGAGGTGGCACCAGTACCGCCAAACGTCTGGTTGTTCAGACGGAAGGCACCTATAACATCGGCATTGCCTTCGTTCACAAGCCAGTTGCGGAGCTTCTGACTGCTGTCGAGTGTACCATTAGAGGTGATGAAGATACCAATACCTCCTTCACGGAGCTTGCGCACGTTCTTGGCAATGCAGAAGTCGTGAATGTCACGGAACATCTTTGAAAGGTCGTTGTCGCCTGTCTCGTCATTTACATGAAGTCCAGTGACAAACGGCACATTGGTGATTGCTAAATCAACGCTGCCATTAGGGACTCTTGTCGCCTCGAAGCCTTGCACATCAACCTTTGCATCGGGATAGAGCAATGACAGTATGTTGCCTGTTGTCTCGTCTATCTCCACTGCTTGAATATTGCTGCGCTCGCTCATGTCGGTAGGCATGGCACCAATGATGTTACCGATACCTGCAGAACCTTCAAGCACCTTGCCGCCCTTGAAACCTAAAGCTCGGGCTATATCCCACATCGTATCAATGACACTTGCAGGAGTGTAGTAGGCACTATTGCGGCTCATCTCGGCTTGTGCGTAGGCTTCTTCACCAAGCAGCTCTTTCAAACGCTTGGCGGTAGGATTGCTCCAATCGTCTTTCTCGACGAATGCCTTGCCAAGACCGCCCCAACCGCTGAACTGACGCAACACTTTCATCTGGGCAGGTGTGGCTTGCTTGCCTTCCTGCATCAGTTTCTGCATTAACTCAATGGCTTTGATGTTCGCATCTATACGAGCATCTACACCTTTTGGAGCATAGTCCTTGCCACGTTCCGCATGGTTGTTGTTCACGTTCTTCTTCTCAGCAGGCGTTACACCTTGCTTGCTCTCAGATGGTCGAGATAATCCCTTGCTTCCTGTTCCGTCAGACTCAGTATTACGTGTATCACGTCCACCCATTCCTCGTCCGTCAGTTCTTTCAGCTTCATTCCCTGCGCTTCTTCCCACCTGCGCATCCTGCTGGCGTTGTTGTCCGTCTCCCCCTTCTTTAGAGGAGCGAGCTTGTACGTTAGTTTCTTCATTGCTTTCTGTGTTTTGGTTTTCGTTCGTATCTGCAATTTCACCGAAAAGTGATGGCTCCTGCGTCTTCTTTGCTTTCGCCTTCTTCTCTGCCTTCTTTGCAGGCTTATTCTTCTTAGTTGCTACCTCATCTTCTACCATAAGGTCTTCAAGTTTGCACTCCTTACCATTTGTCAGATAGATGCGGTCAATATGAGGCTTGCTGAATTGAGCTGCACCAATCTGCTCACCACTGTGCATAACCATTGCTATATGTGTTGGTTTGCCGTCGTAGTAAACGACACCTCGCTTTTCAATGTCTTCCTCGGTGGCAGGACGGAAAGACTTCTCATCAATAGTGCGATTTGCGTTACGCTCGTCGGCTATCTTCTTTATGGTCTCGTCCTTCTGCTGTTCTGCCTCCTGCTCCTTGACTACCATTTCTGCTGTTGCCATTGCATCAACAGAAGGTTTGTCGAAGTTGGCAACATCTATTGTGCGAACCTCGTCGTATGGGGTAAGGTCTTCACTCCAGCCATTGGCTTCAACCTCTGGTAGGTCTCGGGCACCATTGTAGAAGGCTTTGAGGTATGGGCGAATTGCTTCACCCAAATCCTCAACCATAGCTTTGGCATACTCGGTAAACTTGCGTGCGCCCTTCTCGATATGGTAAACAGCCATTTCAGTACCGATTGCAAGCATTTCGGGATCTACGCCAACATTGAGCTGTCCCAACTTTTTGCGCATACGAGCCTTCAACTCTGCATAGCGTTCATCGGTCACCAGCTTGTTGCCACTATCCTTTGGCTCGCTTTCTACCTTCTTGTATTCGTTCATGAACATAAGAGGAGGAACTGACTCACCACCATTTTCAATAGGCTTGCCATTCTCGTCAAGATGCTGCACAGCAACTCCAGTCACACGTCCATTCTCGTCTTTTTCTACATGTTTGAACGTAGTCTTAAATCCGTTGATATCGAACATGTCACCTTCCTTATACTGGCTCCAGTCATGGTTCTGTACCTCGTCGTTATGGATAGGAGCGTCAACAGTTTCCGAAGGTTTAACCTTCTTTTCTGCCTTTGCTCTCTTTTCTGCTGCTGCTTTCTCTTTGAGAATAGCATCACCATTGTATTCCGTACGAACAACAGAGAAGCCTTCCTCGCTGTGCCAAGCCTGTTTTTCCGTCCACAAGTCTTTGCCTGCAAACTTCTTCTCACCGTCTATGGTTTCCACCTCTTCTGGCTTCAACCACACCTTGACAAACTGACCATTTCTCTGACCGTATGAGTCGTTCAGAGCGATATAGTAAGGTTCTCTACCTTCGGCAACAGCAGCCTTATCCTTGCGCTCAACCTCGTCCAAGTAGTCCTGCCGTTCCTTCCACTTATCATAGTCGCCATCCCAGCCTTTACGATAACGTGGGTCAAGGTCACCAGCAGCCTCCTGCATGTCTATCAACGATACTGGCTGCGCATCTGCAACGGCATCAGCATCGTCAAGCACGCTGTCTGCCAGTTTCTGTGCGCTCTCCATGTCTCGCATCAAGAAGCCACCGTCTTCCTTGCTCCACCAACCTTTAGCATCCTTTGCAAGTTTCTTGGCTGCGTTCATCTGCTCCTTACTTAGCTCACTCTCAAACGTCACAAGGTGCATTGACAGCTTCTTGCCACGCTTGGTTGTGTACTCTTTAGGTGTGATTTTGAACGATTTAACGCCATTCTCTTGGTCGGATGAATCCTTTTCTGTATCTTTACCATCAGAAACAGTGTTTTGCGGAGTAGCAGTGTCATTCCGCTTGCCGCCTTCTGCGGTTCCTACAGTGTCTGTCGTATTGTCGGAGACACTGTTTTTCTTTTCAAAGGCAGTAAGCAACCAATTCTTTTTCTCACTATCCCATGTTAGGCGTACTGATGCTTGATGCGTCTCACTTTCCAGTTGCACACGATTGTCTGTGCGCTTGACAACAACCATAGCATCAAGTATCTCTTGCAGGTTACCAAGAACTTCTGGATGGTATTTGGCAAGTTTAGCAAGACCAAAGCCGTCGCTTTTGGCGGTTCCTTCTTTTCCCCATACCAAATCAATGTCACCAATGTCTTTATGGTGCAATGCGCCCACAGCTTCACCCTCTTTCTTTTCGAGGAGGAAAGCAATAGCTTCTTGTGGTTTGCCTTTGAACTGGGTGTATATGGTTCCAAATGCGCCTGTCTTTGGAGAGTCGGCACTTTCAGACTTCACATTCTTGTATTCGCTGAAAGCCTTTGTCTTGCGCTTGCTTGATGCAATCCACTTTTCAAAGTCTTCGAGGTTCACAGCAGACACGTCAATTCTACGACCATTCTCCCAACCTTTCTCATAGTTGGCAAGATAGTCGCTCTTTGCATCGTCCACATCGTTGAAGCCAAGCATCACCTTGTGCTCGTCAAAGCTGCCGTCGGGGTTGTACTGGTCAACGACGAACACCTTGCGTCCGTCCCAACCGTCAATGTCGTTAGAGAGGAACACGTCGATGTGATCACCATCCACGCCCTCTGTACCACTGAAGTAGCCATAGGTGTTGTTCATCTTGCTTTCCCATTCCTTACCGTTGGCATCCTTGCCTCTACGCACGCTGCCTTTCGGGTTCTCAATGGTAATGTCGAATGTACCCACCTGCACATGACCCTTCTTATAGTTGCCTGCCTCCTTCTGTCCGTCAGTCGGATTCTGGTCGGTCTCTGCTTCTGCTGCGGATATAGCATCAGAGAGAGGTGTTTCAGCAGACGGAGTTTCTGTTTCGTCGGCATCACCTTCTTCATCCTCGATGTTATGGGTGTTCAGCAACTCATTGTAGTAGTCCTCCACTGGGGCAAAAGCGGCATTAGCAGCATTTTCGGCTGTATCAATGTTCTCCTTCGCCTTTTGTGCAATGGCTTTGTTCTTGTCATTGAGAAGTGCATCGTTAGCGTCATGGGCTGCGCCCAAGCCGTCGTTCACTACCTCCCACGCATCGTAGAGGTCGATAAGTTTCTGCACCTCCTCGTCGGTCACAACATCAAGAAGACGCATATCGCCTGCTGTATCTTCGAGGAACTGGCGCATGAACGCCATCTTCTCATCGTGAGACATTACAGGCTTACTTCCTTCTTCCTCAGTTGGAGCCTGCTCTTCAGGAGTTTCCTCTACTCGGTCGTTGTCTTCATTGCTTCCTTCGCTGCCATTGTCGACAACACCAGCTTCTGCCACGCTCTCTGCTTTACGCTTTTCGACGGCTTCTTGAGCTGCTTTCTTTTGTTCTTCTTCTGTTCCATAGTTTAACAATTCGTTTATGTCGTTGAGAATACTTTCTTTGCTTGCCACCGTACCACTGAAGATGTCCAACTGTCCGTTGGCTGCATCCTTTGCATTGGTGTTGTACAGTTGCAGGTATTTCTTTAAGAGGGTGCTACGGTTGTCGTTCAAGATGTCGGCAATCATCAGCATGGTGGCGTTCTTATAGTCTGCCACGGTAGAAGGCACACCATAGAAGTCAAACTGCTGCTGACGTGCATACGAACTGACACGGTCACCTGCCTTGAAGCCACTCTTGCGAGCATTGTAAACAAGGTCGATAGCCTCTGCAAGTTCCGACTCCAACGAGTAGTCCTTGCCAAGACTGATGTTATTGCTAATCTCTGCAAGTGCCTGGATAATGGTCTGACGCATCTGCTTGAACTCGGTAGCCTCACGCACAGCATCGGGATTGCTCTCAAAAGCCTTGCCTATCAACATGTTTTCCAATGTCTCCTTGCCAATGGCACTAAGACCGTCACCATCCACCATTTCTGCCATTTGCGGACGACTGATAGCACCACACTTGAACAGCTCGCCAATAGCTTCACGACTTGCTGCGAAATCGGCATAGAAGTCGCCAAGAGTATCAAAGCGATTGATAAGGCTAATGATGCGGTTGAAGGTCTCGTCGTCAACTACCTTGCCTAACTTTACCGAATGTTCGGTCTTGCTCTGCCCCTTCATTTCCTGCTGATTGAACTTTGCGAAGGTGTCTGCCGTGTATGGCATAGCGGCATCGGGAACAAACACCACACGAGGATGCTGCATACCCTTCACCTGCTCTGACGTGAAACCATACTGTGTAGGATATTTCGCCAGATGCTCGTTGTATTCTGCATCCGTACCTTGTGCGGCTGCAAGTTCTCCTGCCATTGTACGACCATTACCAGAGAGGACTACACCATCTTGCGATACGACAACAGGTGTCTGCATGGCACGGCTATCATATTTGTTAGCTATGTCACGAGTAATCTGCTGTGCATCCTTGTCACGCTCATAGTCTCGGTCGTTCACGCTGCCACCATTCTCATCAACTGGGAAGCCTTCGCTCTTGGCAAAGCCATTTGCGCTGTTATGGCTCGGAGTGGCGGCACCACTTTCAACAAGGTAGTAACGACCTGCGACCTTCTCGCCATTGGCAAGGACAATCTCGTTCTGCGCTCCTTCAACCTTTGGAGCGGCATTCCACTTGTCACGAATGGCAGGACTAACAGTATTGGTGCCAAGTGCGGCTTGCTCGGCTTCCTTCTTAGCCATTTCCTCACGATAAGCGGCTTCGGCTGCTTGGGCTTCCTCGGTCTGCTTCTTGTCAGCCTCCTGCTGTGCCTTCGCACGCTCGGCAAGAACAGCATTGCGTTCTGCTTTCACCTGCTGCCAGTAGTCAAGGTTGGCACTGGCTTCGTCGAGCTTCTGCTGCCATTCTGCTTTGTCCTTGTTGAACTTGGCTATACTGGTGCCCATCTTGGGCTTCTTGTTTTTTATCTTGGTTACCGCTGTTTCCGCTGCTCGCAGATTATTAGTCATGAAATCCTTTGCGTCCTCCTCGTCGAGTCCACTTTCATTGAAGATGTACTCATGTGCTCTCTGAGGAGTAACACTTGCAAAATCGGGTTCTGCATCCTCACCTTCACCAATCATCGGCATAGGCTCGGCATGTTGCTCTTCTTCGGTGTGCTGTTCTTCTGATGTTGCACTTGCAGGTTCCAATGTTGCACCTTCGGCACCTACCTCTGCTGTCACTGGAGTTTCTGCATTATCCTCGCTCTCATCGTCCGTGAGATTGATAACGCTCGGTGTTTCTTCAGAAGGAACATTCTCCACAACTTCACCGTTCTGCTCCAACAACATGTTGTCAAGCTCGTCACGACGGAGCAACTGAACCTGCTTGCCGTTGATAGGCTGCTCAGTATAAACCTCTATCTCGCCATCCTCGTTCTCCTCTGCGGTAATGGAACCACGAACTGGATTACCTTCTTCATCACGAAGGGTAATCTCGTCATTGAGGTTATAAGTACGACATTGAGGCTCTGCGGCTTCTGCCTGTTGCTCTTGGCGTTGGGCGGCACGCTGCTGCTCATACTCATTGAGTCGGGCAAGGTTGTGATTATCTCTCATGCTCTGAAGCTCGTCCTTGCGTGCGGTCGAAATATTATTAGGGTCGCCATTCCACGCCACCTGCACAGTACCGTCGCCATTATCGGCTACTATCTGGGCAGACCATTGCTGACCGAAACCGTCGGTAAGGTCGTATGTGTCACCAACATTGAAGGCAAGAACACCGTCGATGTGGTCTGACTGCTCCTGCGCATACTGCTCTCTCAATGCCTGCTGCGCTGCCTCCTTCTCCGTGGCTGGGTCTATTGACCCGTCAGTTGAGAGAACGTCACTTGGACTCATGAACTCCAGTTTGCCAGTTTCGGCATCACGCACGAGGATGCTCTCGCTACTATTGCTGACATCAACCATGCTGCCGTCGTCCTGCATGTTGATGGTGCCATCAACGATATACACCTTGCGGTCGTCCAGTTTCAATGTTGCAGGGTGTATCATGCCGTCATTGCGATTCGTGCGGCTGCTTACAGTAGCGTTGCTTTCCTCGATGCGGCTGTCTATGTCGTCTCTTACACGGTCAATCATGCCGTCATAGGTCGCTTTGGCGTTCACATAGTCCAATGCAAGTTGCTTCTCGTCCTCAGAGAAGTCGTCACGTCCCATGACTTGCAACAAGGTGCCTACTGGGTCGTTGTCGAAGTCTGCAAGAAACTCGTCCGTTACCATAGCAGACATTTGCTGACGCTTGTAGTCGTACATGTTCTTGGCATCGTTCATGGCTTCGGGTTCTGTGGTGTCATAGCCGTTGTCGTAACTTTCATCACTGGACTGTGCCACAGGGTCTTGCTCTCCATCATTCACCTTACTCTCCTGCGCACGCACAATACCCTCGTACTTTTGTGCTGCCTTGACAAAGTTCAGCACACCCATACGGAATTTAATGGGCAGATCTGTATTGTCCATGACCTCACGGAGAGCTGTTTTCTTTTCCTCGTCGGTTCCGACAAGGAACGTGTTACGCCATCCTCCCCATTTCTCCATTATATGAACATTGTCACCAATGGCATTATCAATGACCTTTCCTGCATCCGACATTTCATTGAGTGCCTGTCGCTTCGGACCACGATACGAGAGTGTCTTTGCACCAGCGAAGAAACCGCCCATAAGACTGACACCAAGAAAAGTATCAATATTTTGGTCTGCATTAAACACACCAGTACCTTCTGCCGTATCAAGCGTGTTGTCGCCAACAAGTAAGGCATTTTCGATATTGCCGACAACTTCCTCTGCATACTCACCGAATGTGCCGTTCCATTTCGTCTGCTTTTCGAAGTCACCTAACATCTTGGCGGCATTAGTTGCGCCAATGTCGTCAATCAGTTTGTTCACCTTGCCCAAACCAATCTTATCCATACCCTTGCGTGTCAGCGACGCTGCCTTGCCGAGGAATGGTGCAAAATATTCACCCACCATTTCCGAATGGTTCTCAATGGTTTGTGCACCAAATGCCTTCATATAGGCTTTCAGCACACTGTCCTCAGCACCCTCACGACCACCATAGACAATCTTACCGCTGTCGTCCACCTTGAACTGCACATCGCCAGTCAGACGATTAAGCATGTCTGCGGTAACGTGTCCCTGCCCAGTCGTGCCTGCCATAGCCATTGAACCAACCGCATCACCCATAAGGCGAGTACCAATCTTGGCTGCAAGATATTTCTTCGTGGCTTTCTTCACAGCATCCTTACCGTAACGCTTTACAGCCTCACGCATGAGCTTGTTAGTTGCAGTTGTACCGAGTTTTGATGCAGGATTAAGCATCATCTCTATCATAAACGGCAGACTTTCTCCAGTAACCTGTCCTGCCTTGTAACCACGACCAAGATACTGACCGTTCTCCGACTGAATAGCGTTGGTATAAGCCGTAATATCAAGCAAGTCACGGTCTTCCCTGCTAATATTGTCTATACCTTTTCTGTCTGCATCAACAGCAGCCGTATAAAGTGCGCCATTGGTCGCCATGTCAGTCATGCCCATGTCCCATGTACTCACCTTGCCTACAGCATGAGCCAAGCCACGCCAAGCACCTGCACCGAAAGCGAGTAACTGCTTGCCTTTCTTCGATGCCCAGTTGGAGGAGTCGTCAATCCATTGGTCGCTTGCCTTGCCTTTCTTGGCTTCCGCAAGAGTGGCGAGTCCGTCATTCACCTTGTTGAGTTGGGCAAGCAGAGACTTGTATTTGGGGTCGGCAAAGCGTCCGTTGACAGTAGAGGAGTTGTAGGTGTGAATAGCACCGCCACTTCCTCGTGGCATGTCTCGCCATGAGAAATCAACGGCTTCTGCGTCAAGTTCACTGCCTCGTTGGTTCATCTCCTGCTCAATGCGCTGCTTCTCCCGAAGAAGATAAGCCTCTTGCTGTTCGGATTGGAAACGTGCCTCGTCAATGGCGTTCTGCTCCAAGTCTGCACCGCCACGTTCCTCGTATTCATTACCACTCTCTGTAAGGTAGCTGCGCTCAACCTTGCCACTCTCAGCGTTATATTGTGGTTTCGTCTCTACAACCTTGCTGTTTTGTCCAAGATGCACACCGCCTCCTTTTACGCCTAATGTCACGCCTGGTACACGAAGACCAGTATTAGCCTTCGCATAATTCATACGGTTCTTGGTACGCTGTAGCCCTGCTTTCGATTGCGCAACCATGCCAGAAATACCATTAAGCATATTCTGTCTCTCAGCTTCCGTCATACGGGTGCCAACTGTCTTACGAGGTTTCTGTACTGGCGTCTGAGGTTTCTGCGCTGGCGTCTGAGAGTGTGATGCAGTAGTAGACTCGTCAAAACCAAGCTGTCTGCTGAAACTATCGTAGGTGCCGTAATCGTATTCCTTGCTCGTAGCGTCATACAAACGCTTTCGCTTACCAGAGTCCTGTATATCCTTGCAGAACTGGTCGTATGTACCCATATCATATTCACCAGATAGGGCATCATATAGTTTCTTTCTATTATCGTCCATAATATTTTAACTCATTGGGTTTTTCTTCTTTCCTCCACCTCTGCCACCATCATGCATAGGGTTCGGTTTCTGTTTATGCCTTATACCAGGATAGTAAACATCCTTATGCTTCTTGGTTGTGACAGTCTTCTTCTGATTTTTCACGACCTTGCCTCTATGCACCACATCGCTTTCTGTTGTATCAGTAGATATTGTTTCTACCGAATCTAACGTGCCATGCTGACGTGCATTATATACCGCCTCATCCTTTGTCTTAGCAATATGTCTTGTGCCGTCCTTCTCATACCATGCATATCCGCTGTTCACATTTCTACGATGTTCTGCAGCTTGGGCATTAGAGTTATTTGCAGAAGCATTGCTTGCCTTAGCAGCAGCCTTGTTTTTGGCAATCACGCTCTTTTGGTTATCCTCTGCATATTTAGCTTCCACCTCTGCCTTCTTTGCCTTATACGTCTGCTCATTTATCTTGCCTTGACGGAGTTGCTTATCAAGATCATGCAACTCTGCAGCTATGTTATCAGCCGACAACTTAAGAAGATAATTGCGGTAATCATTCTGCAATTTCGACATATAGCTTCTATCCTTATCATCTCTATCATCATCAAGAGCTTGCGCCTTCATCGCTTCCTGCATGTAATAGCGAGCGTTCTCCTCACGTTCCTTATTGAGTTTCTCCCACCGCTCTCTTGCTTTAGCACTAAGACTGTTTCTTGGGTCGAAAGCATTTGGCGCACCTTTCGTAGTGAAATAGAGGTTTGAGAGGGCTGCAATGCCGTCGCCAATAGCTGCAAACACCTTATCACGCTTCTCCTTCTTGCGCTCTCTCTCCAGCTCTTCTGCCGTTGGTGGCTTGTAAGGCGACATTTGCCGAAACATTTCAACGTATGACATTTTATGTTCTGGAGCCTTTGCAGGTTGAGCTGCCTCGGGAGGTTGGGCACCAGCAGGAGTCGGCTGTGCCGTTGGCAATGGAGCCTTCTTGGTAACTGGCACTACATCCTTCGGCTCCTTACCAGGCTCATAAGGAACCGTGATAGGCTGCTGCTCGTTTCCTTTCATGGTGCCAGTATTCCAATCAAATGTAGGGACAGCGGAACCTGCCGTGCCGTCGTTGGCGTTGGCAGGTGAAGAAGGTGAAGGAGGTGGAGTAGCAGCACCACCAGGGACAGTAGCAGGAGCACCAACAACGGCACTACCGTCATTGACTTGCGTCTCGTTACCATCATTGCCAGTGGGAGCCGTACCGCCATTTGGCACTGGTCTCTGCACTGGAGGTGCGGCTACCTCGGGCACCGTGCTTTGGGTGTTCTCTTTAGGAGTACCCAGTATTTGTTCTTTCGTACTTGCCATATCGTTACAGATTTAACTCCTTATCCTTGTTTTTGCCATACTTGATAGTTCCGAAGTCCATGTCACCTGCAACACTTGTAACACCTTGCGTTGCTTGGCTGATAGCTTGTGCCTGCTGCTGACGTAACTGCATCTTCTGTGCATCAAGCTCATTCTTGCGAGCTTGGTATTGCTGTTCAATAGCATCCCTCTTGGCTTCCGAACTTGCTGCAACTTGACTTGTAGCGTCTGCCAGCACCTGCGTATTTGCAGCTTTCTCTGCCGCTACGCCCTCATCGGTGGTGCCCATGACGGCTGCACGTCCTGCTGCTGCCTTGTTGCGTTGCTTCAATCTCGCCTCTGTCATTGACAGAACACGTTGCGCATCGGCTCGTTGTGTAGCATCCTCGTTGTAACGACGATTGTACCAGTCTTGGTTCTCTCGCTGTTGCTTGTCGATGGTTTGCGCAACTTGCCTCATCGCTTGGCTTGCTTTGATGCCACCGAAGATAGCTCCTGCAGCACCTAATCCTGCTCCTATGAGTCCCATATCGTTTACTGTTTAAAGAAATAAATAACTGCTGCAAAAATAACGAACTACCTTTGCAAATAACTTTTATTTATTTACGCATGGTTACAAGAAAGAACACGAAAAAGGCTGCGCCTGCAAAGAAGGCAAGCACAGCCAAGAAGAAAGAACTTGTGCCTACTGCACAAGAACAAACACAAGTACAAGAAGAGCAGGACGACGACCTGCCAGTAGCTCCAGAACTGAATATGAAGGAGCGTGTGAAACGCAAGAAGACTGGAGGACGACAAAAGGGCACGCAAAACAAAGTGACAACCGTCACAAAGGAAATCCTCTCCGACATGCTGGGCGACTACCAAGAAAGTGGTCTAATGACTGCCGACTTTCTTGCCCTCGAACCTAAAGACCGCATCCAGTGTGCCGAGAAGATGATGCAGTACATCTTGCCGAAGATGCAGTCAACGAGTGTGGACTTCAACAACAAGGCAACGAAGATCACCATCGAGCAGAAGCTGCGTGAGTTGTCAGAGGAGAATGATACTCCAACTTCTAAATAAATCTATTTTGGATTTGCAAATGCTGTTTGTCTTTTAGTACATATATAATGTACGCACGCACGAGGCAAAAAGCATTTGCTTTTTATTTATAAAGCATTTGCTTTTATTTCGGAAAGCAATAGCTTTTTTGTTGAAAAGCATTTGCTTTTGTTTTATAAAGCATTTGCTTTTTTATTATACCTATTTTGCAAACTCTACATTGCAATTTGGCTTTTACAAAAAGCAATAGCTTTTGTTTTGAAAAGCAAATGCTTTTTATTAAGAAAGCAATAGCTTTTTTATTTAAAGCAAATGCTTTTTCAAAAAGAAAACGAAAAAGACAAAGAAAAAAATCCCCCACACCCCCTATAAAAGAAAAAGAAAAAGAAAAAGAAAAAGACGACGACGACTCCTACGTGCGTGTGCGTGCGTGTGCGTGAGAGAAATCCAATCCTTTCCAATTCTCGAAAGACTGGAAAGAAAAAAGGCAATGCCGTTTTTAGACATTGCCCTTGCGTATTGTCAGAAACCTTTTCCCTTCTGACGTTCATAAACGACTACCTGCTGCTTGTCGCAATTCTCAATCTTGAACTGCACAATGCTTCTCATTGGCACATCGTCTGGGATGAAAGGCACCAGCTTTGCAATTATCTCGTTCACGTTGCTGAAACCGATGTCTTGCACTTCGCCTAACGTCTTACCCTTGAAGTAAACGGTTCCCCTCATCATCTGTTTGGTGCTGAACTTCTCAAAGGCTACTTCTTCGTGGTGGTGCTGACGGTGGCTATCCTTGTCGGTGAAGAAGACATAGTCCACAACTTTTTCGTTCAGCTCCCAAGCAGGGGTGAAGTCTATCACAACGTAGCCTCTGGTAACGGTGTGTCCGCTCGTGTGGTTCATGCCAAAAGCTACCTCAGCCATGCTTGCGCCACAGTCATTCTGCGCAATGGTACCCCAAGTGTGACGGAAGGTATAGGCGCAATAGAAGTCTTCCTTCGCCATTCCCATGCTTTTGCAGATAGCTTTGATACCTCCATTCACGTTGGCACCGAAGCTGTCTGATGTTGTGTGCCTATTGTGGAAGTTGAACAAACATGGGTCGTCACCATCTGCAAGATACTTGTCTACGAGAGGCAGGAGAATTGGCGGCACACGCATTTCCATGTATGCCTCGTCTCGTCGGCTTCCCCTGGTCTTAGCTCTCTTGTAGTGAATGATGCCGTCGTAGTAGTCTTTCTTCTGCAAGTTGTAGAGGTCAACTGTGTTTATGCCGCCTAAACAGAGTATCATCATTGCAACGTCTCTTCCAAGCTCTGGTAATGGCGACTTGTAACGGCTCTCGGGCAGAGGGGCAGAGAAGAAGGCACGGCACGCCTGTGGTGTTATGGCGATATGCTCTGGTCTGTCAGCAGAAGGTATCTTCACCTTCATCCACGGATTTGTCTTGATGCGAATAATGCCTGTGTCATAATCGTTATACTGGCTCACCCGATAAACCAGGGGGGATTAAGCATATAGCTTTGTAAGTCTGAAAAG
>ENA-OWPL01000056-OWPL01000056.1-human-gut-metagenome-genome-assembly--contig:-NODE-56-length-94062-cov-24.138381_pt1 | contig 94062 bp, 82 predicted proteins | sample MGYA00248263_ERZ651844 | MGnify/ENA primary metagenome ERZ651844 (study PRJEB26924, sample SAMEA4378256) | human gut metagenome | biome: human gut; feature: human-associated habitat; material: faeces...
GTAAGTTAAATTAAAACAATATTATTATGATGACAAGATTAGAAGCAAACATTAAGATATTGAATATTACAAAGCAACTTGCCTATATGTTTCCAGATATGAGATTCATTCAGTTGCTTACAACTGTTGATGCAATTCTTGGTACTGATCAGTTCTATGAGGAATCGGAAGTTACATTGAATAGAATTAAAGAGAAAATTGAATATCAACAAAGAAGATATAATAAGTTGACTGATATTGATATTAGTTAGATAATATAAATGGCCGTATCGTATAGTGGTTAGTACATGTCACTTTCGATGACATTACATGAGTTCGATTCTCATTGCGGCTACCATAAAATCATATTGGACAGTGGTAGAGTGGTCAATTACACAAAACTGTAAATTTTGCGCTTCGGCTACGGCGGTTCGAATCCGTCCTGTCCAACTGGACCAAAAGAGCAAATGATAAAATCAACGCTTTATGTTGCTTGCAACTAAAGTTATTGTGAAAGCCACATAGAAGATTGATGTGCAGCTAACTGAGACTTTAATCAGTATTTGGAGTATTAAGCTCTGTTGGTATAGATTGGACTATGGTGTAACTGGAAACACTACAGATTTTGGTTCTGTCATTCGGAGTTCGAACCTCCGTGGTCCAACAATTTATAATATTAGGATAGAAGAGGAAACATGATTCATACTGGTGTTCATGTTATGATGGAATGGGTGGAGTATATCTAAAAGCCAGAGATATACAAGAATATTCTCTCCTAATTCTTTGAAATTTTGAATATAATTATTCTATATTTAATATAAATAAATGCTCCAGTAACTCAGTCGGTAGAGTGCTCGGCTTATACCCAAGTGGTCGGGGGTTCAAGTCCCTCCTGGAGTACAATTAAAATATGGAGCATGTACCAAAGTAGTACCTTAACTCAAGAGGCATTGAAAAGAGAGGTAACGTTACTCATAATATACTTATGTCGAAGGTTAAGAGAACCTTATAAAAAAGTCATCGATAGATGGTACTTAAAGACTTTGCTCCACCGAAAATTCATAACTATTATTTAAATAGTTAACTATATATCGTGGGTGAGTGAAACGGATATTTATAAATCACGTCGGTCTCATAAGCCGTACAATAGTGGGTTCGACTCCCACACCCATAACTAACAGAGTAATTTACTGTGAAAAATTATTGCCACTTAGCTCAGAGGAAGAGCAGATGACTGTTAATCATCAGGTCGGGATTTCGAAATTCCCAGTGGCAGCAAACGGCAACGATTATTTAGAGGCGGCTTAACTGCTACTCGAATGTGATATGGGTTGGATAATCACCAACATGGTCAAGGACATGCACACTTCTTGATATTGACGCGACAAAACAAGATGAAGCCTAATATTATGGTGGAAGTCGAACTCTTTCTTAAATTCATCCTCTTTGTCAATTGATAGAATCCTTGAATTTGGGGTGGCGGCTCAATGGTCAGCAACACATTTGCAATGTGCCATTCTTGAGGGTTCGATTCCCTTCCACTCCACAAGTAATAGAGAGGACCTAGCATTTAACTAGGTGGTTGTTAGAGGTGTCAGTGCAATCTACGGGTACTCCTGATAGCTCAATGTATTACGAGAATATGGTCATGATAGTTTGCACATCTGATGCCATATTTGATTTTTATGCCATTATAGCTCAACTGGTAGAGCATCTGTTTTGTAAACAGAAGGTTATCGGATCATACCCGGTTAATGGCTCTAAAAAGAAAAAGGACATTCATTAATGAATGTCCTTTGTTTGTATTTATTTATATGTATAGAATTGTACCCATTTATCTTTATCTTTCTTAACTTCTTCTATCAAGTCCATAGCTTCATCAACTGCTTTATTTATGGCTTTTGACAATTCTTTTGTCTCTAATGATTTATATGGGTCATCATCGTAGCTAGCTGAACCTGGTTTACCAATATAAAGCTGCCAATCCCCATTTTCTTTCTTTTTACCTATTAAGAAATCTATTTCTATTCCAGCTTTCTTATCTCTATGTATATATTCTATCTTAAGATATTTCTCACCTTCTTTCAAGTCTGTTACTTGCTTATCTGGAGCAGTAAATATCTTAAATTGAATCTCAGAACGTTGCTTAGCTTTAGCATCATCTTTAGCTCCATCTTGACCTAATGCTGGACTACTATTGTTTTTAGTATTTCCATCATCTCCTGTATCTGATGTTTCTTCTGAAGCTGCATCATCCATTCCTTGTCCTTCATCTTCACCTTCTTCTAATACATACTTTATCTTATCTTTCCACGTCTTTCCTTCAACCATAGGGATCATTGTTATCAGATTTATGGCTTCACAATATAACTTAGGATTGTCAATAATATTTTCTATGCTACTGGAAAGACTTTTCACTTTCTCTATATAATCATTATTTTCTACAGTAAGCAGTATAGTAGAATCTGGGTTCACATAGCACTCCACTGTAATAGAAGGACTATCATCATCTGACAAATACTTCAAATATTTACCTTCATCTAGTATTCCTTCATATATAGTAGATCCAAACTTTTTCAGTATACAATTATGCTCCGTCATATATTTCCATATAGATGGAGCATTGTCATGTACATAACGTAATGATACAAAATTTCTCATAGGGTATTTTATATTCTATTTAAAAATTGCTAGACAATTTAGACTTTTGATTTCAATCAAATTAAAAATTGCTAGACAATTTAGACTTTTGATTTCAATCAAATTAAAAATAAATTTATCGTTGCAATTGACCTACATCAATTAATTATGGCTTTTTCAAAAATTTCCTTTATTTTTATAACTGTTTTTTAAATTCAAATCTATATTTAATTTGAATGATAAATATATCCAATGTGTTAATCATGAAGATATTAAAGAAAATAGGAGACATCTATTTGAGAGTAATTGCATTATCAATATGCTACCCTTCAAATGAGATGAATTATAAAAACAAAACATAAAGAAATGAAAACTATGAAGAAGTTAATTAAGAAATTTTGGGATTCATATAAAGAAGCTATGTCCCTCTATGGTGAAGCAATCATCATGTCAAAATCAGTTTAAATTCAAATTGAAAATGAGAACTATGAAAAAAATTCTAAATGCTATCAAGAAAAACATGAAGGTATCTGCAGAACTTGGTTTGATGAACTGCACTGGATCTATACCTTTGTGGGCAACAAAGTAACATTCGACATTTTAGATCCAAAATGCCAAAGGAGAAACGCTCCTTTGGTTGATGCTGACAGGACATTATGTTCTGTCATTTTTTGTATATTCTGAAGATTTTTATATAGATAGATATTTTAACTTAAGGTATGAACTTTTCTAAAATGACTGTATATATAAAGAAAGCAATAAAAGGTAATTTCTTCAGTAAACTCATTCAACAGAATTCAGGATATAGCAGCAAAAGCTTCTTTCTAGTTGTTGTTACATTCATAGGTACTCTACTGCTTGCTGTACCAATATTCTCTCTTACTATAGAAGCTTGGTATAATCATACTATAACTACTGACTTGACAGCAATGGCAGCTTATATAACAGCAGTAGCGGCTGTATTCACCTCAGTAGGTCTTACAAAAGTGTGGTCAGAAAAATATGAACATAAACTTCCTGGTACTGATGGAAAATTTGGAACAAACGATGATATTATCATAAATGTTACAGATGAAGAATACAATAAAATATTAGATGTAATGAATAAGCAATGCAATCACCAGGATGGCGGCTGGGGCGGTCAGGGAGCGGATAATTGCTAATAAGTATAATTTATCAGATGACCAAATTATCCGCCATCCTGGTGAAGTTAATTGAATTGTCTGAATCTAGCTCTCAATGGGTCTTGGTTGCATTGTCCAGGCATATCATATATGCTTGGTTCATTTCCATATCCATTAGGTGACCCATAGAAGTCATTCATAGATGGCAATCCTTGTTGCATACTTGTATTGTACATTGTATACATGTTAGGTATGCTGGTACTTGCATTACTTTGTGTTTCTCTATATATACCAGAAGATTTTACAGTAGCAGTAGGTGAATTTCTGTTATCCAATGATACTGTTACTTGCTTCTCTTCTTTCTTTTTCTGCAATACATTAGACATCATATCTGCTATCTTCTTAAGCATATCTAGTTTCTTCATTTCTGACTCTTCTTTTTCTATTTGTTCCCATTGACCTGTAGCTTTCATTTCTATCTCCCATTCTTCCATGAAATCTTTATATTTTGTAGTATTCTTAAGAAGTGGAAGTTGTACAAAGGTCATTATCAAATCATCATGTCCGTATGCAGCGGCATAACTACCATTTCCATTCTTATCTTCAAAATTCTCAAGCTCTGAAACAGTAAGCAAATCTGTTATTATGACATCAAACTTCTCTAACATCATCTTAAGCAAAGCACATGCAGATATCTTAGTAGCATGGCTCAATCTGATACCTGGAATTGTCTTGCTGTTTTTGAATCCATTCAAATTAGCAATATTGTCTTCTTGACTGCCTTTCTTGTATCTTATCAAATTAGCTAAGTCAAATTCCCCTAATGGATTTACTTGCCATCTCCAACTTGCCTCTGGCATATATTCAGGTTCATTCAAATTCTTAAGATAGTTGTAGAATAAAGCACCATAGGTATTCCATTCTACTGACACTATAGTCTTATTAGGATTGAATAGCTGACCATACAATACCCAGAACTCCAAGCTTGCTTGTTCTAAATCTACAGTATTGCAATGCCAATATCCCACCTGTTCAAATTTGTCTTTTCCTATTACTTCTATTATGTTGAATGTTGTAAAGTCATTACCACCACCTTCTGCTAAGTCAACTAATATGATGAACCATCCAAACTTTAGCATATGCAAATCATAATCTTTCTTGAACTTAAATTCTGTCTTATGTAAGCTGAAATACCAACTGTCATCTGTAGGTGTCTCAAACAAGTAAGTCAAATCTCTTATCTTTCCTAAGCATTCTCTTGATACAAGGCATTTGTCAGATGCAGAGAATTGTGTACCATATTGATAGTAGAAAGCTTCTTCTGAACCTAAGACACCAACCATCATGGCTTTCCAAGCATTATCTCTCTTCTTCCAAATATGATTGTCAGGATCCCATTGAGGAACTTGCCACCAATCTACTTTGAATGGAGCATACATAGACTTTCCTGTTTCTGCGGCATGCCATAGCTTATAGAACAAATTGAATCCATTTTGTGTTGACATGATACATATATTAGAGTTTGTATCTGCAGTAACAGTAGGAAGAATGTTGTTGTAGAACAATTCAACATCATTAGGTGGACACCAAGCAAACTCATCAAGTATCAAGAAGTTTATTGTCTTACCAAGACCAGCAGTAGGAGAGAAAGCTTCAGTAGATATTGTAGAGTTGTTGTCAAAAGCTATCTCTGACTGATTCCACTTTAAAGTACCAAGCTTCAGATGATAAGGAAGATACAGATACATATCTTTTATCTTCTTTATCAAATCTTGTCCTGCCGGACCAGACTTAGAAAGTATCAATGCATTTCTGTCATTTCTGAACAATATTGACCAAAGACAGAATATTGCTGTGGTTGTTGAGTTGTGACTCAATATTCCATTAGTATAATATCTGTGATAAGGATGTTCTACTGAAACATCACACATAGATACTTTAATATTAGAGATAGTTACTGATTTTACTGTAGAAGGCCCTCTATCTGTCATTACTTTAGAAACATTTTCAACAAGTTCATCAGCATATATTATGTTTAAGTTTTCATCAAACAACATGTGTTTGTCTGCACATTCTATTGAATACCTATTTTCAAGAATTACCTTATATATTGTAAATGGCTTAGTATTGTAAATGTATGATATTGGTTGATATCCAACATCTGTCAATACTTTTATTCCATAATCAGAAATATCTATTTCTTTAGTAGTTTTATAATTGTCAAGAAGTTTCTTATGAAATACAAAATTGTATTCTATAAAGTCAAGAAGAGAAATCAACCCATATAATATATAAGTTATCATGATTGTAAAAATTTAATGCATTTAATCAATTCAGATGATGGATCTTTTCTGTAATCCATTTCCCATACATAATAAATATGATATCCAAATTTTTCTGCTATTCTTTTCTTTTCTTCATCCTTTTCCCATATTTCTTTAGCAGTCATCTTAGTTGTTTTATTTATATAATCTTCTTTGTATTTTCTTGGATTACAATGCCAATAGTCACCATTAAATTCTATTATCTTATCGTTATAACAAAAATCATAAGCATATCCATTTTTTGTTTCTTTATCATATATGAATTTTTCTTTTATTGGATTTTCTATATTAAGTAAATTAGATATATCATTAAATAGTTTATTTGCTACTTGTGATTGCATTCCCCTAGAGTCACCATCAATTAAAAAAGATTTTCTCAACTTAACTTTCCATTTGTCTTGTCTTTCTTTGAATCTTTTTACTCCTTCCTTTTCTCCATATCTTTCAATACATTTTTTTAAAGAAAATGTAGATTGTCTATCATGCAAAGCTTGCTTAGCTTCTTCTTTAGACATACCTTGATTTAAATAATATTCAATATTTGTAGTTTTAATTGCATTTCTCGTTCTATTTATCATATCATTATGTTTTTCTCTCCACATTTTTTCTTGTTCTTCTTTAGAAAGATTTGGATAATGTTTTTCATAAAATTCTATGCACATAGGAGAAGATTGTCTTATTTCTAAATCAGATATTTTTGATTTATGCCTTGGATTATTAGCACCATGATTATCTGATTTTATTTTTCTTTTCTTTCTTTCTTTAAATGCTATTTCTTTACATTCTTCTAAAGTTTTTTCTGGGTATTTTGTTTTCCAGTAAGAAGGAATACAAGGATTTATAGAATCTCTATATTGTTGTAGTTTTTCTTTACATTCATTTTCTGATAAATTAGGAAATTTATTAATATAATATTGTAAATAATTTGGATTTTTAATTTTTTTCTTTTCTATATATTCTTTTCTTAATTTATTACATTCTTCTTTAGAAAGTTCTGGATGTTTTATAATCCAATATTCTATAGAGTTGTTGTTACATGATTTTCTGAAGTTTTTCGCCGCATTTTCACATTGTTCTACTGTCCATAATGGAAAATTTTTTTGATAGTATTCAGCATATTTTTTACTTTCTTCTTTTGATTTTCTTGCCATGATATCATTTTATATAGATTATATTTTAATTTCCAAATAAATGAATTATCGAACAGATTTTGTAATTCATAAATTGGAAGATTTTCAACAATATAATTATTGTTTTTATCTATATAAAAATAATATTTTTCTAAGATGTTGTCAATAAGGGAACGATTATTTTTTAAGTAATTGTCTATTAATAACTTAGGAAAAATAAAACTACATTTAATTGTAAAAAAATTTGTCTTTCCGCTTTGTCTGCAGCTTAAGAACAAACTGAATCTGTTTTGCTGAAGATGCCTCATGTAATCTTCCTGATAGTCACGAAGTATTACTGGTTGCAAACCTGTTGGGGTCATAAGATAGCATTTGGTAGCAAAGTATAATGGATCTTCCATACAATGCATATAGTCTTCTATCTCTTCTTGTGTACGCTTGAAGACCAGATCTGGCTTCAATAACTTAGTATTCTTACCAATAAAAGGGTTTGCTTTCAATGGCAAACCCTTCTTCATAGCATCTACAGCTTTATCAAGTACTGAACAGCTCCAGATGACTGCTTCTGCCTCTTTTCCTCCTTTATCTCTCTTTACTGGATCAAATTCAAATTCTTTAGCCATTTGGTGATATTCCTAATTTTCCTGCAAGCTTAAACAACTGCTTTTGAACAGCTGTCTTAGCTTTTTGCTTTGTCTTATTTGTTGATGTTCCAAGGTTATCAAATTGCTCTTTAGCTCTTTCTAAGGTTGGATCAATAAGTTTTTTCTTCATTGTAGTAGCTGCAGCATAAGCAGAGTTATCTACAGCTTCATCATAATGCTTTTGAACATTTTTCATTTTTTTGTCTGCATAATCAGACATATAATTCTTGGCACTATCAATAGCACTGCTTATTTGGTTGTTTACCCAACCAGGACTTTGTATCATCAAAGCAGATATATCTTCACAATCTTTTTGGATAGATGATAATGTCTTATCTTTGAATTCATTGGCATCCTTAACAGCTTTCTTACACCAATCTATTGCTTTCTTTGTTTTGTTTTCTTTTTCCTTTTCAGCTTCCTTTTGGGCATGTTCTTCTGCTGGAGTACCCATCATTTCTTTCAAACGTTGTTGAAGTTCTTCTTTACATTGTTCTGCAGCTATAGCAGTAGCTTTCTTAGTTACCTGAGCAGGAAATGATGCAATCATTCCTGCTATCTTAGTACCTATTTTGGCAGTAAGTTGAACCCCATACGTTGTAAGTTCTCCAACTGCTTGCTTAGCAACATCTGTTGTTTGAAAAGCTCCTTGCATAGCAGATAATCCAGCACCAGCTAAGCTACCAGCCATGCCACCTATCTGACTTCCAACTTTAGTTACTTCCTTAGTAGCAGTACTTTTGAGTTCAGAGACCATAGCCATAGTCTTATCTTGTACAGCATCTGCCAACTGTTTTAAATTGCTAGCTTCTATATCAATACCAGTAGCTGCAATAACTGAAGTTGCTTGTCCTGTCAAGAAATTCTGTCCATAATCAATGCATTTTGCTTGCATCTGTCCTGGTATTGCACCCATATTTATTCACTTACAAATGATGTTTTTGAATTCATTTCATCTATAGTATCTGATATTGCTTTAGAACACTTCAATATAGAAGGACATAAACTTACTGTATAAGGATTTCCATTAGCTGCATTATTCAATTCATCTAATCCGGCCTTCAAATCTGACAATAATTTATATAGTTTATTTCCTCTAACTATTGGATCTTCACATTTTTCTGACAACCCAACAAATGCTTTAGATCCTCTTATAGATATTTCAGTACCATTAGATTTGTTTTCTATATCCCCAGCTTGATTTATCTGTGTTTGAGCATGTTCTCCTATTCTTGTTACAAATCCTTGATTACCAGTATAGAACATCTGGGCGCCAACACTCTTACCAGATCTTGACACTAATACATCATAGTCAAAATCTTGTTGAGCAGCAGTGGTATTGATGTTTGTTTCCCACATTGTAAGATAATAATATTCATATTCATTTGTTGAATCATGCAATATCCATACTTTTTGTCCCTCTATGCATTTAGAGACACGTTGATATCCTGATCCACTTGTAAATGGAGCAATCCAAAACATATCTTCTTCATGCATAGAGGCATTATTGAACCAACCAGGAACTACAGCTTTGATTCGACCCATTTTCTTTGGATCATCCGCAGTTACTACAACTCCTGGTCTTATTTCACAATTACTCAGCTTCATCTGATAAATTATCTATATCATCTTTAGAGAATATGATAGTAAACTTACCTTTATCCATTTTCTTCTTATATCTGTCTTCTCCAAAATTTTTGTCACAACCAAGGCATACCGCTTTAACAACATTCTTACCAACAACAAATAATGACGGGAATAGGGTTACCATATCACCTTCATTGTCATGAATGAACCAAGAATCTCCTTCATCAATCGCACTGTTGAATTCCTTTTCAAATTTGCCACATATATCTTTTACTTGATTTGCAACATCATCTGTTATTCCAACTTTCTTAATGTATTCATTCTTTGCTATTTCAGCTTTCATGTGGGTTTTGAACATATCAATAATTTCTTTTGGATCTTTATTAGACCAATTTTCTTTATTGAATACTTCATGGAAATCAGCATTTGATGATGCATAATCTATAGGAGTTATTTCAAACAAATCTTTTGTATTGCGAACTCCTCTTCTTCTTATCTGTCCATTATCTATAATCTTAGATAAAGCTTCTAAATTAGATTTTTTAGCTCCGGTTGTTGAAATCACATATAAAGACTTGTTAGTACCAAGTACCTTCTTTACAGATCTGTTCCATTTTGTGATTCTTGTCTTCTTCAAACCAATGTTTGTAAATATTGGTGTTAAATCACCTACTTCTTTTGCATTTCCTGTAATATCTGACTTAGATATTGATTCAGTAATAAATTCTACTAATGATTTCATTTTTTTTTATTTTATTTACATTTCTCCAGATCCACCTTCAGCTGAATTGTCTGGTTGTACATCACCCATCATTTCTGAATCTCCACCAGCATCTTCGGATCCATCATCTTCCATTCCTGCATCTTCTGAACCTGAATCCATTCCTGCCATTTCTTCTTCACCATTCTCTTCTTCCTCAGATTCTGCATCACCTTTCTCTTGCTTCTCTAGCCATTTGCATTTTTGATTGTATTCAAAATCTGCATCAGACATCTTCAGATATCTTTCAAGTAAGAATCTCATAGAGAAATAGCTATCTTCATTTCCTTCAGCATCAGTTGTAGTGAATGTATCTTTAAGCATACCAATTGTTTCAAGACGTTTGTTGGTAACTTCAAGATCCATCATTTCAGTAAATTGATTGTAAGAATTGTATCTGAATATGATAGCATCTAATACTCTCTTGTCATTCTTCATTTCTGGTATTGAGAGAGCAACTTGGATTTGAATAGGTTTGATGATTACCATGGAGAATACATTTCTAAGTCTGTCAACAAATCTACCAAAGTTTATTTCATCTCTAAGAGTTTGAGTTGGATCAGTTCCAAACCAAGCAGCAGCATTTTCTTTGTCAAATCTGCTTTCTGGTATCTTAGACATCTTATATAGCTTAGAAAGATAGTACTTAAGCTGTTCACTATCATTAAGGCTTGGACCTTGGTCAACAAGTGTCTCTATCTCTGGCTTACCATTTTCATTTTCAGGCATCCAATATTCTTTATTGAATGGAAGATTAGTTCTGCCATTTACTTTAAGTTCACCAGTTTCTGTATTGAAGTCTATATCTTCTTTATATCTAGCCATAGCAGAATTCAAAGTCTGCATACCTTTTGCTCTGTTCATACCAGCTACAGGTATAGTGAACATCGTCTTGAAGCTGGCTTGAGTTACTGTCCAGATAAGTTGTGCTTGCTCTATGATTCTGTATATGTTGAATGGTCGAATAAGACGTTCAAGATATGATTGCCTGTCTATTACTCCACTATCTTCATACTTGATATATATTACTTGAGAATCAAGCATGATACGTTCTTGTCCAATCACATCTTTGAACTGTACCCAATATTGTATGCCATTGTCAATAACACGAGTAATAGTAGCTGGATCTATAGGAATGATACCAATTATTGTATGAGGGTTTTCTATATTGTCATATACAATTTCATAAGCTATTACTCCATCTATCAACCATCTCTTGAATTGATCCCAAGCTTTGTTTTTCCAATCAAGAAGCATATATATCTTATAGAAGCTTGTATCTACACAGTTCTTTATCTCTTCTATATGATTTTCATTCAACTGTTGCAGTACACTTGGTTCGATATAAGGTTCTCCAATATAGACATCATTATCATCATAAACTATACATTCATTAGCCATGATATCCAATATATCTTCGATTTCTGGATTCATAGCCATCTTTCTCAGAACATCTCTCTTTTGTTCAAGAGACTTTTCTCTAAATGGCTTGTCTTCTTCTGGCTTCTGTTTCCAGTTATCCATTATACCAGCATACAAGTTGGAGGTCATTATACCAATATCTTTTGGTTGCATCAACTTGTCAGCTGGTACTGCTTTCATATTCTTTACAACATCAGAAGTCCAGTTCATACCATAATGACTGAGCTTATACAGAATTTTTGCAAGATGACCAGGTTCTCTTATCTGCATCTGGTTTTGCTGTATAGGCATCATATCATTAGCTTGTTCATATATAGTCTTATTTCCTTCTAATACGTTACTTAAGTTACCAAATATCATGTATCTTACATTACTATTGCTTATATAAAAATACAATTTTAATAATTAAATTTAGTGTTTATTTTTCTATTTTCTTATAAAAGAAAACTAATATAAGATGAGTGGAAATCTATTTCAACAAGGAAAATATAAAGCAGAGCCTATCAAATCAGAAGTAGCTCCATTATTGCAACAATTAGTGATAAAAGAATTGTTGGATAATTATCCTGATATGGAATATTGTTGTATTGGGTCCATAGGTAAGAAGAAAGATGGTGAATACAATGGAGATATAGATATTGCTATAAAAACGAATACTATAGAAGAGTTGGAAGCAATGATAAGTAAAGTATTCTCTTATACAGAAAGTGTTACAAGCAAATCTTATTTCATTGTATCTATATTGTATCCTTATAAAGACCCATTGGATGATGACAAGCTAAAGTTTGCAGCAGTTGACTTTATGATGATGAAAGACAAAGAATACACTGAATTCAGATATTACTGTCCTGATTATAGAAAAGATGAGTCAAAATATAAAGTTGGCGTAAAGATCATGTGGGCAAATACTATATTGAACCATACAAAAGAAAGATTAGCTAATGTAGATTTAGAAAAAGGACAAATGGGTTCATTCAGATTTGTACCAACTGGATTATATCAGACAATATTCAATGTTGATACATTTGAAGTAATATCAAACAAATTCATTACAACAAATGTTGATGAAATAGTGAATATGGTTTTTGATGATGGGGATAGAAGTCATTTCAACTCAGTAGAAACCTTATGGGAAGGAATCCATTCAGAACATTACAAATATCCAGAAGAAGTAAAAATTATAGAAGCTAGATTGATGATAAATAGCTATAGAAAGGGATGGAAAGAGATTATAGATTCAGGAGATTTCAAAATGAAATATTGGACTAAAGAAGATATCTATAAGATGATAGAACCTTATAAATTAGAAAGAAACATAAATAGATATTTAGATGCAAAGAATGGAATCCTATAGGATTCCATTCTTTATTTAATTATAAGAAGAGTCCTCTTTATCTTGCCAATCATCAGGTAAGTTTAAAATATCTGTCCAACCAAGCATTATATCAATAATACTACTACCAGGACCATCCCAATAAAGATCATCATCTGTATATTCACCATTCATTACATCATCCATGAATTCCTCACTATCATAGAATTTCTCACCACTTTTTCTAGCATATTTTACAGCATCTTTAATATTGTCAAATGATTTAACTATATAGCTAGCATCAAAATCTTCATAGTCAAAATAAGCAGAACCTAAAAGACCAAGCAAGTCTGATAATGTACCAATATGCAAACATTGATGATATTCATCTTTGTAGATATAGAATTTTGCCTTAGGAACTTTGACATCTTTCCATCTTACAAATTTATATGCTCCATCATCACTACCACTTGTAATTTGTTTTAACATAGGGAACTTAATTGTATGTGTATTAGATGCTGGATCTGCCTTAGCTAAAGCTTTGACAGCACTATTACTAGAAGTCATATCTTTGATGGTAGCTACCACTTTACCACAGTTCTTTGCATCAGGACCTGGTTTCCATCCTTTAAGTTCCTTTTCAAGGGCTTTACCAGCAGCTACTGCAAATCGGTTTGCTTGAGCATTTCTACCTTTATCTCTAGCAGCCTTTGAAGCACGACCTAATAATTCAGAACTAAGCTCCATAATCAATGCTTCATTCAAATATTGACTTAAATTTTTCATTATAGATTTTTGTTATATAACATTTATAAATAATAATAAGTTTTTGAAATTTTTTATGTTTGTTCTAAATTTATTTGCAACAAGATTGAAATAAATCAAGATTGTTCTATATTAGATTTGTTCAAATAAAGAACAAATCATAGTTTAATTTTAAATATTGATAATGATTATGAAGAAGTTTTTTGTTACTTTTATTTTCTGTGTAGTATCTGTTCTATCATTTGCCAACACTCCTACATATTTTATAAAGAACATTGATACAGAAAATATGCCTATAATGGATCTTGAATCTCAAGAAAATACCGAATACTGGGTATCAATGTTCAAATTTGTTCAAGCTGCCCAGAAATCAAATGCAACTAAGATAGTAATCAAGTATGATGGAAAATGGAAGTATGTAATTCCATCTTATGAAGCCCTCATTCAGTTAGATATCATCATTTCACATTTATGCTCTGGTAGTTCAATCAATAATGGTACATTTGAAAGGGGGATGAAAGAAGCTTTTGAAATTGCAAAGAAGGATAAATTGATTATATGTGTACGATAGTCAATAAGTTCCCCTACAAAGCGCCTGGGTCACACAGGGAGCGGAATATTACTTAGAAGTATATTCTATCAGCTAAGATAATTTTAACGTCCCTGTGTGAATATTTTTGTTCAACATCTGTTGAACTATTTTTAAATAACCAAAGAAATACGAACATGAATTATTCATTTTTAAATAATTTTCAACCATTTGTTGTAAAGTTCATAGATGATATTTGCATACCTAAATCTTGTAGAGGAAAATATCTTCTATGTATAAATGCAATGGGTATCAAGTGGTTTGAAGAAAACTACATAACACTAGAATACGGTGATGGTTTTATTGAAGGTGAGGTTCTAGGTCCTAAGTATCTGATGCTTGAGGATAGTGGTGCTAACAAGTTTGACATGCCTAGAATTTATGTACCAATTACACAAGAATTGCTATCTAACAGTACTTCAGAATTAGGAAAGTTCTTAATTAAAGCACTTACTGACAATAGTGTATATGGTACAGGTATAGAAGGTTTCAGGCCAAGTAAAGAATATTATTTAAATGAAACTTTATATAAATGGTGTACTAGAACAAAGGACCATACTGGTAATGATATTCAATCATTAGCAGAAGAAGATGATGATATATATTTACCTGACTATCTCTACTATGATAGAGAAAATGACAAACCTAAGTTAACATCATATTTTGAAGAATTGTCTGATAATGAGAAGAAAAGCATTGACTTGAATTTCTTCTTCAATAAGAATGAAATATCAGATTTGAAGTTTAGTGAAGATGATTTCTATTTCTTCCCACAAACTTTCTTCAAAATTATATTGAAGTATACAGTTATAACAGAAGAAAACAGGCAAGTAGTACCTAATAATGTATATGATGCTGTACAGAAATATTTTGCTAATCATGAAAATGATGAAGCAACAAAACTGTTACAGACTATAATGAATACTAGTACAGATGGTACAAATTTGCCTTCTACTATTTCTACTTGCAATTCTTGTACTAACCAATATAATTTATTAAGTGGAAGTTCAAGTATAGGTGAAAAGAGTTGTCTAGAAAAGTATAGAGATGCTATGGATTCATGGTTGAAGATCATGTTGGGTGATTTAGTATATTACAATTCTTGGATGACAGTAAACGAGAACAATACTAAATATCCTAATTATGATTTGATAGATTTGCTGATAGAATTTCTGAATGAATATATCAAGTACAACAACTTCCCACCTAAAGAACAGAATAGCATAACTAATTTCAATTGCCCGTCATTAGATAGTTCTTATGATGATAGTGAATGCATTAAAAGTACAATCATGAACTATATCAAAGTTCTAGAATGGGTAAAGAAATGTGAAACTGTAAAGAACAGAAATAAGATAAAGGTATATGGTAGAGATTTTGCTAATTACCTTTTAACATATTTTTAAATTAACGTTAATCAAAACATATATGAAAAGTTTAGTAGAAACATTGAATGAATCACTAAATATCAATGAAAGCAAAGAAAAGATGCTTAGATTTGAATTTGGTGACCTCGATCATGCAGATGAGACTATCAAATCTATTGAAGATCTTGCTAATAAGAATTCTGTGTATTCAGAAAAAATTGATGGTGGTATCAAGATTAAAGCTAATGATTCCAATAAGGATAAGTTAGATTCCATCCAAGATGTACTTCAACAATATGTACAGAAAATGCAGGATGATGATAAAGCAAATCAGGATGATGTAAAGTCATTAGCAAATCAATTGGATAAGTTGAATGACTTTATTGAATCAGAAGATAACGATGATAAAGAAGATAAAGAAGATAAAGAAGATAATGAAGAAGGAGAATAAGAATTAAAATATTCAAATTAAAAATGGGAAGAGCTTAAGCTCTTCCCATTTGTATTTATTTATTATCACTTTCAATAATGAAAGTTGTTTTATCATCTTTATCAGATTTTGTTATTCCTTCATAATCACTCATATTGCCACTCCAAAGATAAGATATATCTTTAGAGGTTGAACCAGTTCGGTTCAATACATAAGGTAAGTTATTCAACTTACTTACTGTTTTCAATAAATAAGAAAGCTTTTTTAATATTGAATCAGAATCTTCAAGTTTTTCTCCTTCATTCCAAACATAAGAAGTATTAGGGAATTCTGTTGATTTCCAATCTTTCAATTTATCTACTTCATTTAACAAATATTCAAATGATACAGGAATATATTCATAATTGTATTCATCATCATGTGTTATGCTAGGATCCAAATATTTATTTACGTTACCAATCTGTGCTTTGTATGACAAAACACCTTTAGGACTAACTTTATCCATTTTTCCAACAAAATATAATGGTCTTGAATTTGGATCACTTACCTTTTTGTTAGCTCTAATGAAATATGTTGTTTTATCATAATCAATAACTATTGGAGTATAAGAATAAGGAATATATCCTATATAGTTGCCAAGTCCACTGAATTTATTACTGAAATTTTTAGATAAAGTAAGTGATCTAGAATGACAGTAATCTCTATATCTTGTTGGAATATCTGAACTTACATCAAAATATTCTTTATCAATATCATTGAATGGTGGAGTCAATGCAACTGGTATACCATAAGCATCTGTAGCTACTAAGTCAAATTCACCAGTATCTTTATATGCATTAGATGAAGTATATACATAAGTGTAAGTATTATTGTACAATTGTGTATCTCCATAAGTGTACTGTCCATTGTTGTCTCTATCTATATAAGCAACATTAGCAATGTAATTGTAAGTTGTATATTCATCAGGTATTTGAGGGGCGCATATCATGAATGAGTTTGCAATCTTAGTACCCATTCCATTATTTGTAGCTGTTGTAGTACCATTTCCACCTGTATCTGAACTTCCAGTACGATATATCTTATCTAATGATGATAGCAACTTAAATGGAGCATTTGTCACTATTACATTAAAGTCCTTACCTGTTTGAGCTAAATTTCCTATATGTGAAGATACTAAATTATTATCCATTTTGATTTATTCTTTTATGATTGATTCTCTATCAGAAGATTTGTTACCTAATGATTTTGGATGTAAACAAACATCTTGTTTGAACTTACCAATTATACTATCATTCCTAGATTCAGTTCTTTCATCAATTTGAGGATATGATGTTGATAATTTAAGAGAAAACTCTATTGATTTCTGATTAGTATCAGAACTAGTCATATCTATCTTATTGATTTGTATAGATTGTTCTGTTGGCCAATCTAAAGAGCATTTTATTGTTTGTCCAAGATAAGTTATTCTGAAATATTTATTGAATACTAGTTTATCAATTATTTCTTGTAACAATACTACAGATTCATTGAAATTAGATAGAACATATCTTAGCTTCAATGTTACTTCTAATGGTAATCGACGCATTTCTGCATTCATACCAACTATTTCATTTCCTACTATTCTTTCATAAACTCCTCTAACATAAGGTTGTGTAAGTTCTTCTAATGGTATGCTTACATTATCCATTTCAACAATACATCTTGGCATTTTCATATAAATCTGGTCTTCTCCAGATACTTCATTCAAACTATATTTATATCCATTGCTTTCTATATACATATATGAAGAACCAGTGTTGAATATGAAATGATTGATAGGTTTATCATATAACACTATATTTCTAGTAAGCCAAGATAAAGCACCCTTTATCAATATTGAGAAAAATCTTTCATCTCTATCAAATAGATTGTCAAATTTCTCAACATTCCAAGGATGTTTCCATTTTTCTGTAGTTTTGTTAACTAGATTCTGCATAGTTAAAAATAGAAATGTTTATGAACTTATTTCACACATATTCTATATTTAGTATAAATGATAGAACAAACATATACAATAACTATAATGTTTACAAAAGAAGAAATAAAGAATGCTGTACAAAATATAGTAAATCTTTCTAATGAAGATCCAGAAGAAATCTATGTTACAAAATGGACTATAGAAAACAAACTAAAAGAAAAAGATCCATCATATACAAAGAAAACATTAGCAAAGTTCATTAGTAATTTGCATCTTGGAAGGTTCATCTTTGTACATAATGGATCTAGCTTACCATTTTCTATATATGAAGGTTATATGTTTGTTGCAACTGAATCAAATGATTTTACATATTTTATAAATTCACTATCAAAATTAGATTATGATCTGAATAATTTACAAAAATATGACTATATGAAATTACTTGATTCAACACCTTATGATAGTGACTATTTCTTGATAGATGGTGTATTGATGATTTCAGACAGATTAAAATTGTAAGAAATTCTTAACACCATTTTTCCAAAGGTCTTTGTAAGCTTTCTTAGCATTTTTACCAATACTTTTGAATGTTGAACCAACACTAGCGGCTTCTCCATAAAGGTTACCAAGACCTGCACTACCATCGATAAGCATCATTGCAGCAGATATAGTAGATTCTGATGCATCAACTAAAGTCTTATAAGTTTGACTTGCTGGATTGTAATAGTATTTATTGTCTATTGCATATTGCATCATCTTATGACGTTTGTTTTCATGGTCGTCGGATTCAGCATTTATAGTTTCAAAGGCTGTAGCTTCATTCTGGGACCATAAGAATCCAGAATCACCAAACAATACCTTTGCAAACTCATTTTGATTATGCTGGTAGACACGATCATATTTTATTTTGAATGTTGGCGATGATTGGAATGGTGCTTGATTTGAAAATGTTTGTGGAAGCATTGTATTCAAAGTCGAATAATCTATTTCACAACCTTGGAAAGAAAACAACTTGAATGACATTCTATCCGTCATGTTTGCTGCATTAAGATTCTTATATAAGGTTGTTCTTCCCTTCAAATCTCTTGTAGAAGTTTGTAGATATCTTATAGGTGATTGAAATACAACTATATCTAAATCAAATTTTCTTAAGTTTTCTGGTAATATTTCTTTCTGGTTTATAGCATCATAAGCAGCATATTTATAGAAATCCATTAAAGTAAGTAAACGTAAATCAGTTGCTTCTTCTGAACATTCTATTTCTATAGATTTTTCTGCTGTCAGATTATCTAAATTCATATTCAAAGCATTATTTACATCTTTTACAGATTTGAAGAACCAAGGAGCATAAGAAGATATGTAACTTAATGACCGTACAAACTTTATTAAAGATTTTCTCCTAGCACTCATATTATCATTAAGTTTATACCAATTTCTTGTAAGATATTGGATAGCCGTATTGTTTGCCGCAAATTTATTTCCATCAGAAGATCGCATAATACCTCCTAATAATCCATAAGAGGAGTCAAACTTAAAAAACAACTTAAAATATAACCAGGCTGGTTGAGTAGCAATAGAATCTAATCCTTTTTGAAAACTTACTCGTTCATTTATGAAATCTTTATAACCCCAAGCAGGAACATCAAGTAATGTTTGATCTGTATTGGCATCTCTAGATGCTATTATACCAGAACCATCATATTCAAATTGATTATCATCACTAAGTACAATTTTATTTGCTTTTAATGGCCCTTTATAATCTAAAGTATTTATTTGGTGTTTTTCTTCATATCCATTAGAACCATTTCCTGTGGATGAAACACCTTTACCTAATCCTCCTAATACATTTGATAGAATTGACATAACTAATTTATAAATTTATTTTTGTTGATTTGAAAGATAAGTAAATGTTCCTGCTAATGTACAATCTAATGACATATTTGTATTGCCATTTATTCTAGAAAATGGAACTTCAAATTCTACTTGAGTAAATTTTGACCTCATCTTAACGATACCTAATACATAATTGATACTTACTATTTCAGCATCTTTTAAAGTATCTTCATCTATCATCAAGTCGGTATATGATTCTGAGGTTTTCTTAGAAAACTGTACTACTTTATCCCAGTATTCTTTTATATTTACTATCTTCTTTTCAAATGGATATTCTTTAGAAGTAAGCATAATACGAGGAGATGTTTTCCAATTCTTATCTTTTATTGGTTTAATATCCCATCCATAGTATCTCTGATGATCCATTAAAAAATCAGAAATTGATTTTTTCAACATTTGGTTGTAAACATCATTAACTTTATCATTTATATAATCAGAAGTTGAAACTAAAGTATCATCAGATACTACTATTTGCTTATATATTTCAGAAGAATTGTTTATGTTTTTCATTTTAAGTATTGTTATATGATTTAGGAACAGAATCACTGTTTATATAACCAGGTATAATATCTCTTCTTATGAGGTATATCTTTTGAATGATTTCATGTTCTTCATTCTTTACATCATATTCAAATGACATACCATCAATATAATAAACACCAGATACGGATAAGTTTATGAATCCAAGAGTTGAATCTTCAAACATTTTTTCCAATTCAACACTAGATGGGTTAGGCATTTCAGATTTATCTCCACTTAAATTATGCCAGTTTTGCCACATCTGTCGTTTACCTAATTCTGTATATTCAAATATAGCTAGATTTATGAGGGTACCACGTTGAAGACCAAAATTTGGTTTTGCCAACTTTACTTCCAATGTCTTAGCTCTCATTTTCCTGAAATAATTATCATGAATCATTTTTTGTTTCAGAACCGGGGTATTATGATCTTCCGGGTCACCATATTCATATCCAGAAAAAACAGTATTTCTAAATCGACATGCATTGTTTACTGTATCATTTGCGGATGTTCCACGGAATTTCATATTAGTAGTATTGAGGGCATCATTTCCAGTTCCAGAAGTTGGGGAACCAATCGTGTATTCATTCATGTTTCCATGCTCTATTATATCTTTGTTGTTTACTCTCCATTTCCAAGATGATACAAGATAGTTACCAAGTTCAGGCATTCTCTTATAGTTGGTAAGCAATCTATGTGCCATTCCATGTTGTATATCTTCTTTAATATTATCATCAGTAAAACCAAGACCAATAACTGGATGTATTCCAAGGTCATTTGGAGTTATCTTTTCATTCATTACCCAAGAAAAATTAACAACCACTAAATAACGATATAGGTCTACCCAACAATCAAATACACTATTTTCATCTAATCCACCAAATGCAACATGTTTTTGTATAGCTTCTGTATAAGTTTCACTTCTTATTATTCTTGTCTTATCATCTTTTATTTCTTTTACTTTATCTGTAGCAGCAAATCCCAAACCACATTCAGTAACTGCAACGTAATGTAAGAATTCATAAGTAGTTGGGTATTTGTTTGGACCAAGTTGACAGTATTTTGCAGAACATCCAGGAGTTGGCCAAGGATTAAATGTAATTTGCTTAGTCATCTTTTGACGTAAAGATAACAAATGATATTCACCATAATATACTATCTGATCAGCATGATATTCCACTTTACTAACATAGAAATCTATAGAAATAGGTTTATAGGCACCATCAACAGAATCTGTCATTACTATAGTCATATTAGAAGACATAGAAGCGGTTTCCATCAACTCTTCACTTTTTTCTTGCTGGGATAAAATAACTTTGCAAGTCGGGATAAATTTATCATAATCAATATGTACATATTTTATAGAGTTTCTAAGAATTACTTTATTGTCTATTCTTATGATAGGTATTCTTGGACCTTCTAACTTTACAACGTTTATTGGTTGATTATTTATTCCAAGACCCGATGCTTTTATTTTTTCAGATTCATTAAATTTTACTACAGAGTTTTTCTTAACTGATGGATCATGCCTTACTATTGGGTCCAATTTATTTACATTTGGACTCAATGGTCGATATAGCTCTTTCAAATCTTCCATAAAATTAATAAATCAATAAATTTGTATCGCCTACTTGCATATAATTATGGTCAAATACTGTTGCTTCATTTGGTGATCGTTTTTCATCTTTATTCTTTTTGAATGTTTGTGTTCTATTAAGTAAAGATGAAGATGTAGAAGCTAGTCCATCCATATTAGTTTTTACAGTTTTTGTAAATCTATCTATAAATTCAGGTTGTGGACATATCAAAATATTTCCTTCCATCAATTCAAAAGGATTTGATATTCCATTTATCTTACATAATATATCAGCATATTCATCTGAATGATAAAGAACAAATGATATTAAATCTGGTCTAGCAATATATTCTTTTGATACTTCAACTATTGTATATGCATTCGAGAAATCAATAGTATCATCAAATGTCTTTACTAATAAATCCTTTACTCTTTCTATTGTACCATCAGAAAACTTGTATTCTAATTCAGGTTTTTGTTTTATCAATCCGTAATTAAGTGGCATGTGTTAAAATTCATATCTCCTTATACAAAAATAAAAAGAGGAATTCAGCTGAATTCCTCTTTGATATATTAGTTTGATATGATGAATGTTGTATTTGATGGTTTTGATGTTAATGAATTGAATTGCGCTAATGTACCTGACCAAATATAAGTAGACTTGTTATTTGGTAATCCAGATTGCCACATACACCATTTTTCAAGGTAAGTCAATCTAGAAACAATCTTATTATATTGATCTGCCGTAACTATACCAGCTTTAGAAGCATTAGCAGATCCTTGGTTAATAGTATTGCCGTCATTCAATACTGGTATATTTATACTACTATTATTTCCTGTATAATGTGTATATGATAATGTTACAGTACTTGCATTATTTGTATATTTAAATCCTTGTGTCCATCCTGTATATCCAATACTACCATCTGTATTTATATGGAAACTATGTAAATTATCACCCTTTGTATGATTTTCATTAAATTTATATTCATGAGTATTACCATTATCATAAGTAAATCCCTTTATACTATCTAATCTTCTCTTATCTTCAGCAGACATTACACCTGCATTGGTATGGTTTGCTTGAGTAAATGTAAAAGAATATGATTGTTTAGGCCAATTATTATTAGCTTTATCAAATATTTGGGTTTTCCAATGGAATACATTAGTAGTAGGAGTATAAGTCAATCCATCAATTGAATAAGTAAAATATGTTCCATTGCCAAAAGTAGCAAATTTATCATCTATTGTATTATACAAATAAGTATAGCTATTTCTATACATATTATATGTTACTACAGCTGACCATGATTTATCTTCTTTATTATTTGGATATTGACCTGGATCATAAGTATTACCATATACATAAGTATTGTTACTGAAATAACCTACACCATTAGTACCAGCTGTTGTACCTTGGCTAATCCAGAATGCATTCTTTCTATTTGTATCAGAAGTACCAATACCAACAGCAAAGTAGCTTGCTTCATCTTTATTAAACTTACCAGTGCTAACATTTGTATTTGATGAAACCTTTATTCCCTGTCCTAAACCAACACTATAATTTCCTGCAATATAAGTGTTTGTCTTATCACCTATATAAGTATGTACTGTTTCTATATAAGTACTTCTTGTATGCAATCTAGTATCATGAGTATCATCTGTATAGGCATTGATATTTCCAGATACAACTTGTGTTATCTTTTCTCCTGTTATCTTTTCTGTCCTACCACCTGAATTTACGGTTAAACTATCATGCTTACCTAATGTAACAGATCTTTCATTAGTTATAGATTCAGTATGTGCTCCTCTAGTAGTTATATTTACATTAGCTTTGTTAGTTGTACTAACATTACCATTTGTTATATTAGTTCTTGTACCACTTACAGCATCTGTCTTATTACTTGAAGTATATTGATATGTATTTCCTGAAGTAGATGTAGTAGAATTACTTAAATTATGTACATTAACATTGCTTTTTGTTACAACTAATCTTTCACCTTCTGCTGTATCTGTTATATTGCCATGAACATAAGTATAAGAATTTCCATAAGTATAAGTATTATAATTATTATGATTAGTTATTGTTACAATCCCAGTAATATCTTCAGTAAGTGTTCCTGTAGCTATTACAGACTTATTACCAATATTTTCATCATATTTTGTACTTGCATTAAGATTTATGTTTGGTGAAGTCAAATCTCCTGTAGTAGAAGAAGTTACATAGAAATTAGTACTTTTATTTCCTTCTTGGTCTTTACCCATGAAAGTATTTGTAGCACCCTTAAAATATGCATCTGTACTAGACTTAATACATAATTCATTAGTTACATGAATATGAGTTTTATTTAATTCTAAATTAGTACTACCTGATGTTATGTTTAAAGAGCCTGTATTTAAATTAGTATTTCCTGTAACTTTTATAGTTGAATTCCCTGTTACATTTTCACTATTTGTATTAGTTGTCTTATTTGATGTAGTACTATTTTCATTTATAGTAGTACCTTTTATAGTTGTTGTAATAGAAGTGCCTCCATGGACTTGTTGACCAATATAAGTATGTCTTCTACCATATACATAAGATACATCAGAACTTATATCAACATAAGTACCATCAGTTGCTGTATCACCATGAATACATATTTTAGGAGCAGATAAATATACATTAGTATCAGATCTTTCTGATATAGATTTACTTACATAAGTTCCTAAAGATTCACCAATATAGTTATAAGATGATTTATTTACTTTATTAAATGCATTATTATAAGCATAAGAAGATTTAAATCCGGTAACACTAGAAATAAATGTTGAACCATAACCCTCATAAGTAGCACCGGTTATTCTAGTATCAGAAGTACCATTTAATCTATTTGTAGTATTACCATTTACAGTAATATTACAAGTATTGTTTTTACCTGTGGTACCTATTGTTTGTGTATAGTTACCTCTTACAACTTCTGTATGGCTTCCATCTACTGTTGTTTTGAAATATCCTGTATTGTGATTGGTAGTATTTGGTCCTTCAATATTTATATCACCATTGTGATAGATACCTACAACATTATGGCGGTTATCATTAGCAGTACCATTACCTATAGTGAACAATGTACCACTATTTTCTGTATCAGATACATTGTACTTACCTTGTGCATGTTCTGATTCATTATTTGCTATAGTATAAGAACCTTCTGCATGAGCATATTGACCAGATACAATATTTTCTCTACCTTCAGCATGAGAATCATTACCAGATACTGTATTTCTGTTACCTTCAGCATGTGCATGTAAAGCATTTACTGTATTGCTATATCCTTCTGCATGAGATGCTTCTCCATTTACAGTATTTTGCTTTCCCTCAGAATGTGAAAAATTACCTGTAGCTACATTATATGTATAATCATTGAATATTTCTGCATAAGATGTAGTAGGAAAATAAGTACCATCAGGACATTCTAAACCATCAGCATACTTTTTAGACATAATATAGCTATCATACCAATGACCAACACCGGTATAATAAGTACCAAGCTGTGTCTTACGAACAAACCCATTATCAAGAGTATAGTCCATCTCTTGCTTAAGTACTATTCTATCTGCATAATATGTATTAGGATTACCATCAGGAACAAAACCATATTTATTTTGGGCAGTGCCTCTTCCTTTGTCTGTACCTTTATAAGATACATACCAAGGACCCTTCATATCTATAGTTTCTAATTTCTTATTACCATTAGCATCTACTGTATAATGACTATCTTTTCTATTATTATCTTCATTTACATAAGGTACTGCGGTAATCAATCCTACATAATAGTTACCAGATCCACCGTTATTTATACCAATTTGATATGATACTGTTCTTTGATTCAATTCCCAAAGTAAATCGGTATAAGAATAATTCAATTGAGTTGCATCAATTGGTTCTCGGTTACCTCTACCTAGCAAGCTACCCCATGTAAGTGCGGTTGTTCCTATCGGTTTTACTGCCATAATATCTTATATTAGAAATATTCTTTTGTATTATATAAAAATATTCACCAATAAAAAAGGAGAAGCTTAAGCTTCTCCTTCCAATTATTTATTTTCGTTCAAATGCAAATCCCCATGTACCTTTAGTAATATCACCCGGTGCAGTTACTGCTACTATATGATATCTCAATCCACTAGGATTAATTGGATTATCTGTAGTAAACTCATACTTTTCACGTCCGGTATTTGTTGTACTCAATGCATCACCATTATCATTATCAGATGCTGGAGTTCTAACACCAGTATCAAGAGCAGATTCAACATTCATTTGGTTTTTGTAATACATATAGAATCCATCAGGTACAGCACTACTATTATGTTTGTGAAGTCTGTATATATTGGTTGGATATGCAAACCAACAAGTCTTTACAGATCTGCTTATATTTACATTAGTTTGTTGCAAAACACCAGAAGCAGCATTTAGATTTCCATATAAATGACCATGATCGATATCACCACCTGATCTTCCTACTGCATCATTCTTCTTACCCAAAAATTCATTTTGAGTCCATTTCTTCCACAGTGGATTAGGCTTACGGACACCATTTTCCATTATATAAGGAACATCATTTGTAGTACCATAATATATTCTATATCTTGCTGACAAAGTAAAAGAAGCAGATGAAGTAAAAGTTTTTGGTGTATTCCATTTATCATAAGGTGCTGCACCATCATCAGGTATATATGTAGCTTTTTCCATAAGTTGTTGAAAATACATTTGGGTTGCCGGATTGAATGTATATGATGTTGCTTTCCAAACAGTAAATTTACCTTCTCTATCAAGCTTGATAGAACCAGAAATTGTACTTCTTGTTGAATATAATCCTGTTCTATAATCAGTTTTACCGGTTTCACCAAAAGCACCCTTATTATCTACAGCATTACAATATGAACTATAGTAAGCTAAATTGTATGAATTAATATAATCATAAGGAGGTTCCCAATTGAATTTATGATAAGGGTCTTTTGCTCCTGTATCATTCAAATATATATAATTAGGATCTGTAACATCTTCATTATTTGACACTAATCTCTTAGGCCAATATTTGGCTGTATCATTCTTCATACCAGCAAGCAATTCTTTATCATGCGTTATTGTAGTAAAATTTTGTGTTGATATGTTAGATCCAGTAGATAATGCTTGATAAGTTATTTGGGTAATACCGGTTGAATAACCTAACATATTTCCTAATGAAGTACCATATATAGGGTCTATATTTTCTGGTTTATCGACACCTACATTAAATGCTCTAAATTGTATATCAAAATTAGATGTAGCACCTACTTCACAAATACCATCCGAATTCTGACTATTTTGGAAATATGACCATCCAATACTATCACTAGAAGTAACTGCATTTGCAATTCTATTTCCGGTATACCAAATAGCATATTGTAAGCTAGGTCTGTAATATTTAGGTTGTACAAGTAATGCTCTCATAACTGTGGTAAGATATGCAGTTGGACCTAATGAATTTACATAGCTATATGATGTAGGAGCAACCAATTCTCCACCTACTATCATACCACCATCATAATACATCTGGCCGTTCTTTCGAATATCCATAATGTTATGGCGAGAATTTTCTTTTACATATTGTCCGGCATCTGTATTTGAATTATTATATAATGGACTAGGACCCTTTGTTGTATCTCCAGTTCCACCATTTCCAATGCTGAAAATAGTTTCATAGCTGGATTCATAAAAACCAACAGTAGTTGTATTATTAGTACCATCTATTCCATTAGGATATCTACCAGGTAAGTATTTATTATTTACACGGGCAAATTCATTAGGAATCTTATTAGTATCATTATTCTCTACTAAGAAACCATTAGCGGAATAATATGATCTGTTGTATGTACCATGTCCTACTTCTGTCTTATTCTTAGATACTGTATAGAAACCATCAGTAGAAGAGTAAGATCCTCTTGATATAGTACCAATACCACTTGAATGTGAGAATTCTCCATAAGATGATGTATTGTTTCCTTCTGATACAGAACCTATACCATTAGCATAAGTTGATACACCAAAAGAAGAAGAAAAATTAGATTGTGCCGTTGTTTTATTACCACTAGCAAATGATCCTTCTCCATTAGCATAAGTTGATACCCCTTGGGAATGTGATGATGCTCCATTAGCATAAGTACCATTACCTTCAGCATGACCTCCAATACCACCTGCATAGTTAGAAACACCTTCAGTATGTGATGATTGTCCTATTGCTTTAGTACGTTCACCTTCGGCATGAGATGAAGTAGATTCTGCTATTGTATTGTTGCCTTCAGCATGAGAATACTGTCCATTTGCATGAGTAACATTACCTTCTGCATGGGATCCAGATCCTGAAGCATAAGTACCATTACCTTCAGCATGGCCATATTCAGCCATTGTATAAGATCCGTTACCTTCAGCATGACCACCTATTGCATTTGAAGTAACATAAGTTTTATAACCTTCAACATGGCTATAGTTAGAATTAGCTCTGCCATATCCACCTTCAGCATGAGATGCAATGTTGTAAGCTGATGTATAAGTACCTTCTGCATGTGTACTTGTTCCAGCTGACATTGTTCTGTTACCTTCAGCATGCGCATAAGTACCTTTAGCATAAGAGAAATTACCTTCAGCATGACTATATTCATAAGCATTAGTTTCAATACCTTCTGCATGTCCTCCAGTACCGGTTGTAACAGTATTTGTACCTTCTACATGAGAAAATGAACCCATTGCTTTACCACTACCTTCGGCATGTGCATAGTTAGCAGTTTCTGTTATCTGGGCATTGTTTTCTGCATGAGAATATGTACCTAATACTGTAGATTTGTTTTCCGCATGGGAATAAGATCCTAAATCAGTATTTGTAGCTGAACCTGTAACAGAAGATCCTTCTGTATGGGAATATTTACCATAAGCTTTAGATTCTTTACCTTCGGCATGAGCACCTTGCCCATTAGATATAGAACCTTCACCTTCAGCAACAGAATAATTAGCATTAGCTATTGTTTTACTACCAGTTGCAAATGCACCAATACCATAAGATGATGTATTTATACCAGTAGCAAAACCAGCCTTAGCATAAGTTGATTTTCCTATGGCTATACCGTTTTCAAAAGCAACAGAATCAGTACCATGTACAAATGCATTGTTTCCAAGTGCTTTAGAATTAGATCCACCAACATGGGACGATGCCGCAGATATTGCTTGGTTTGAATGACCTTCAACATGTGAATAGCTTGAATTTATTGCTGAATTTGATTCACCTTCTACATGTGAATAGGAAGCATTATTAGAAGAAGTATTGTTTGCTCCTTCTACATGACTAAAATCACTACCACCAGTATTCTTATATCCCTCTATATGGGTAAATGATCCAGCTAATGTGTTGGACTTACCCTCAATATGGGACATTATTGGTGATTCACCTTTAAGATTATTTGTTATCTTATAAGTGTTATAGTCATTGAATATTTCATTGTAAGCTAATGAACCTCTATCCTCTGTTGCATCTGGCCATTTACCAACACCAGTATATGAAGTACCTAACTGCTTTTTCTTTACAAATTCTCTCTCTAAGAAGGTATCAGTATAAGTAGCAGTCATGATTCTATCAGCATAATAAGAAACATCACTATTACCTTCATTCTTTATTAAGAAAGGAGTATAATAATCTGATTGTTTTTCTCCTTCTGGTATTAGCTCAGGTCCTTGAGTTACAACAATTTGACCCTTGTATATAGATGAAGTACCAGTCCTCATCTCTTCTTTTAAAGAATCATAACTTAAAGGAAGAGAAGATTCATCTAATGGTTGCTTAGTGTTTCTTCTCATTGAGAATGCAACATCTACAACTCTTCCTTTTGTATCATATACTTGAGATGGAATTTTATTACCCATTTTGTTGGCTATTTAATATATTCGATTTAGTTAAAAATTGACTTCTAAAGTCATAGTATCTGCAAACATTGTGTATTCAACATTTTCTAAATAGAATGTTTTGTATTGTGTTCCATTGTATACATACTTATCAGAAATATGTTTTTTCAACATTACTGAATTTATTTCAGTTATATCATTTTCAATTCCAGAATTCCAAGATTTCATTATTACTCTAGAATTGTCAAATAATGCACCTGGTAAAGCTATCCAAATAATATATTGTCCTGATAAGTTATTTATTTTAAGTTGTCCAGTGGATTCTTTTGAATCAATCAATTTGTTTGATTGTCCACTAAGCCCATTTGCAGTTACTGGAGCACTTTGATCTGTTATACCCCAGAAAACTTTAAATGAGAATTTCTTATTTATTTTTGGGAAATCTGTTTTCTCAGTCAGACCTTCTGCAAATGCATGATCTGTATCTTGTATGTTCAAACTTTTGAGTTGTGGGTACAAATTTACATTGGCTTTACCATGACTGAACTGATATTTCATGTTAGCATTCAATGTATATTCCTTATTTATAAAATCTAATGCTTCTTCTTTAGTAGTAGGATTTTTTGATATAGTAGATATTGAATTCAACAATCCAGTAACATTATTCAATCCAGTTGATAGAGAAGCTGTATTCTTCAATATAGAGTTTTCAAATACCAATGTGGTTGAAGAAGCATCATTTAATGATATGTTCAATCCAATTGTATCTAAATTCACTTTTGAATTGTATTCTATTATATCATTTGACCAATCTGATAATGAAACATCGTTTATGATGACACTATCTAAACTAGGTTTCTTATAAGGATATGGTTCTACTAACAAATTCAAAAGTTTATCCAATGGGGTATTCTTCCATTTTTCTCCAGTGCATACTTGGAAAGAATTCAAAGATACTTGTCCACCTTCATAAGTTGATGTTCCATAATAAGTATAAGTACCTGTATTTGTTATTGGGTTTCCACTATCATCATAAGTTATATATTCATAAGTACCTTCATACGTCTTGGATTTATCAATATATTCATAACTTGAATTTTCTGTTATATAAGTATATAGATTTCCATCACTACCAGTTATTTCATCTTCTCTTTTAACAGAATACTTATCAATATTCTGAATTTTAGCAAGTGTTGCCATGTGATTTTCTGTATCATTCTTTAAGAAATTCTTTATTTCATCTAAAGAATCCAAGAAATCTGGTGCACCTCCAATAATTCTATCTACCCAATATTTTGTATATGTATAGCAATTTTCTTTGGCAGTTACTACATAGGTATATGTATCTTCTTTGTATTTATTGAGTTTTTCATCAATATTTCCAATATCACCCTTTATATTATTTATATCGTTATTTATCTTGGTAAATTGTTCAGATGCATAAGTATATAGATTATTATAGCAAGTATCTGTATAATTATGATTATGTTTCAACCACATTTCTACAGATCTTGGGTTATCTATAGTTTCTACTACATCTTCTTCTGGAGAAAAGTAAGACATCCCAAATGTTTGGCTGAATATTGGATTGTATGACATTGCAATCCATTCGGCATTATTCATGTTTTCCTCCTTTTCTAATCCCCATCCACTAGCAATCAAATTACCTCTCAACCATAGAGAAGTTCTCTTATGGCCATTAGATAAGTTGCTAGACAGAACTATGAGTGAACCAGTTCTGTTTAGCATCTTAGGTATTTTGGTTGATGATGAAGTAATGAAACTTACTTTATTATATTCTGAAATTGCCATTTATTCAATTGTTTATATTTTACTTCATTGATATTACTTCATCAGTAAATGTATTATCTGAATTAGAAGATGTATCTATATTTTCTGATGACATATCATAGTTTCCTACAAATTCAATCATATAATGATAAGGATCTCTTATGAGTGAATTTCTCAAATCAAAATACAATGATTTCACTATAGAATTGTTATTTGAATTAGTATAATATTCAAATTCTATAGGTATGGACAAGCTTTCACCAACTTCAATATATTTAGAAGCTTTATCTTCTCCACTAGTAAGTATAGTATCTAATGAAAGCAAAGATGGATAGACAAATCCACCAACAAAACTGTTTTGTGATGAGAAGTTTCTTATACTTCCACCTTCGCGGATGAATGAACTGAATGTTGTACTATTTGTAAGATATTCATAATTAGCATTATCATTGTTTGAAGAAACCTTTACAATATCTTCATATCGCATTAACCAGTTATTGTCATTAGATAAACCATAATTATACCAAGCGGAATTAGTCTTTACCATATCAACATATATAGAATCTGTTGTCTTATTTTCTGTTGTGGAAAGTTCATTCAATCTAGATGTATATTCTAACAATTTCTTATAATCTACACCTTCTTTAGAATTTATGTTGTCAAAAACAAGTCCTTTCCATTTTACACTACTTGTACTTATGGTAGAAGAATGTAATGAACCTTGTCTTGGTCTGTATCCTAACAACACTTGTCTGTTGTTTATTCCAATGTAGTTAGAAGGAGTTATTTGATATTCCAACTTATTTCCATTTGAAACATTTGTTTCATCTTTACTATTCTGTTCGGTAGTTGAGAAATATATAGAAGATCCATTCCAAGCGGAATTCTCTCTAAAGTAAATCCATTGTCCAAGATACTGCGCACATATCTTATTGTTTACTAACATTGGTACTCTTTCAAAGTTAGCTAAGTTTGAATTGTAAGAATCTACATTACAATTTATCAATGGAGTATTTGTATTGCCAGGGAATATGCTGTAAAGATTCAATCTGACATCACCAGTATTTTTTATTACAATATTCATTGGTTTCTTAATGAATATATCAGAAATATGATTGATGTTATATATGTTTACTGAATTCTTTGTATTAGGTGACAATAATATAGAATAATCATCATAAGTCAAATATACTTCAAACTTACTATTTGATTCATTATCTATCAAAGTTTTCCATTTTTCAACATTACTGTTTATATCATTAAGCTTATCTTTTAACGATATCATCTTATTTTCTGATGTGTTGAAACCAGAATATATGTTTTCTGGTGTATGGAAGAATGTTTGATCTGAACTTATTACTTTATCTTGTATGTGTTCTGTATATCCATCATCTATTAAGGTTTTTGAGAATGATGAAGTAACTGTATCTTTATCATTTTCTGTAAGTATAGTTGTCAAATCTATATTAGACTTATATTGTGATGGGAATACAACTGTCTTTTCATCACTCCAAGGAGTATATATAGAAATGAATGGTTGTCCAATATTGAGCTTATATCTTACTCTTATGATTACATCTTCACCTTGCTGTATTGGAATATCAATTTGATTCCACTTAATAATGTTATCAGTTGTAGAATAATCAACAAAGTCTACACCAACAGAATTGTCAAATACTAGTTTTCTTTGTCTATCTATATTATCTAATCTATTCCAATCAGTAAAAGTAGAAGAATCTATAGATATGAGTTGATTGTTTTCTTTATTTGTTGATTTGTATTTATATTCAACATCACAACCAATTATCTCTACATCTATTCCATTACCTATCGAAGAAATAAGTTGAGAAAGATATTTTACATCTGTTACTCCCCTTACTCTATATTTTACTTCATTTCCAGTAACATCCAAATCAGTAGACTTTATGTTTATTTCATCTACTATAGAATTCAACTGTGATTGAAGATGAGTCTTTTCTGTATATAGAGAATTTAGCTGTGTCTTAAGTGAATTTTGAGTTACAGTTATCTCTTTAGAGAAATCAGTAGTCATGAGCTTGTTTGTCACCTCATTGATTTCTGATTGCTTAGCAGATATTTGCTGTTGAAAATCATTCTTAGAAGCATGTAAGCTCTTTATCTCTTCATTACTTGTATCATCTACCAAATGCTTATTGATTGGTACAACTTGCAATATGTTTTCTGTATCAAATGTATTAGATACAGCGATTTGCATATCATCAGAATCCTGTAATGATTCCAATTGTGACATAGTAAAGTTGCTTATTTGTGGATAAGCTGTATTTGTTATACCAAGAATCAAATCACCAATATTTGTACAATATTTCTTATAGTATTTCAGATAAGAAAGATTGTTACCATATTCATCTTGTACAAAATTACCACCAGCATCTTTTACATAAATAGAATTTAGATCACAAAATAATGGAGTAGACCAGGAAGATCTAGTATTGTTTGATACAGCAGATAAGAATACTATGATATATTGGTTTTCCTCTAATGGTATCTCTACATAATGATAGTCAGAATAATTGTTGTTGTATATAGAGAAAATCATATCAGCATTTTGCTCTGTAGTTTGCAATGCTGTATGACCAGAAGTTTCTTCTATCTCTATCTGCATATTTGAATAATCTACATCCTTTACTTTCCATGTAGTAGATTGTCCTTTCATACATAAGAAATCTCCTATTTTCAATTGATAAGAAATAGTTGAATCTTCTGAATTGAAATATTCAAATGTATCTAAATTCAAAATATAAGAAAGCTTTGAACCAACAGAAATGGCATGTGGATTGTCATTTCCTAATTCTTCTTTTGTTGGAATAGATTCTATTCTGAATGCACTCCTATATATTTCCTGCTTAATAGGAATATCAAGTTCACTATCATATTCTTCATAATCATTTCCTTTTGTATACCCATATAAAGCAGTCTTTATATCTTCATAAGAAGAATATCCAGACAATGCATTATACATATCATAATCATATATCACTATCTTTTTCATCATCATTGAAGATATGATATCTGACATGTTTGGAACATTTACTTTCAAATAAGTCTTAGGTGAAACTAAGTCTTTTAAGAAATTGTTGTCTTTAAATAATGCAATGGGATTTGCAGATTCTAATTTAGGTGTTGAAGGAGAAATTCCATTCTTAACCATCTTTATCTTATACAAGTCATTTGTTGACTCTAACCAAGCTTCACCAGAATTTGGAAGTTCTATTAATGAAGATAATGAAGAATCCAACTGCTCTATCTTATTGTCAAGATATAAGAATGATGGTATTCTTAAAGTTTCCCTTTCACCCTGAGGGTTTGTTACCACTAAAGATATTTGACTATCTCTAGTGGACAAACTTTGAGTCATTGCTTTTATCATATCATAGCATTGAATATACATGCCATGGAGTTTTGTATAGTACTCTTTTATAGAATTGTTAGTTATCATCAGTTGATTTCTTCTTTAATATATCCTTATACTTAAAAATACTTTTATCTGCTTAACCTTCACGTTGAACCCACTGAAGCTGCAGACCTTCAATAGAGGCTTCAAGATAAGATACTTGATATGTTATTTGATTTTTGAAATCCATTATGTCGGTTCGAAATGTATCAAGATTGTAAGCTGTCAAAACTGAACCAACAGCAGATTCTAATGAAGTTACTCTTTCACTTAGCTTATTCATTATCTTTGACATATCAACAAACTTATCTAATACTTCATTTTGTCTAGATAATATCTGAGCAAATGTACAATAAGCTTCTTTCTTAGCATCATTTGTTATCTCACTAGGCATGTAGTCAGAAGTAGGAAATGGCTTAAACTGACTAGATAATGATAAAGACCAAGATGGAGAGAATCCAGTTGACAAATCAGACTTCAATGTTACTGGTTGTGGTCCAGAGAACCAAATACCTAATGGCATGTTCTTAACACACATTTCTTTGTCTTCATCTTCATTGGTCAAATTCAAATGGTCTGAAGATTCAACATTAGTAGAATTTGTATTGTAGTTCATATCTACCAAGTCAAATAAAGGAATAAGTAAGTTGAATGATACTTCATTCCATTCTTTCACATCATTATGTGTTGTAAAAGATATTTCTTTCAAAGGTGAAGTCAACTCATAATAATGAGTGCCATTTTCATAATTGTCATACTCTGGTTTCAAATCTTCTACATAATGTGGACCTATATATTCTTCTTTTATTTCAGATGCTTCTATTATATCTTCTAAAGTCTTTACATATTCTGGAATTTGCTTATCTGTTTCTGGTACCATCATGATATAAGTATTGTAATCATCAGTATCACCAGTAGAGATATTATGTGTTCTCTTGAATTTTATCTGTTCTTCTGTACTGAGCTTACTATATAAATTAGTATATAGATTGTTAGATGCAACAGGGTTTACAGAAACTGTATTCTTTTCATCTTTATCAAAATCTAATTCTCTTACATATTCTGATTTTGTGGTAAACCAACCATACAAATATCTCTCACTATTATAATTGTTCAATACATTTTCTTTAGTATCATCACCATCAACTGGAGCTAAAGACATTGTATAGTTGTTATCACTTACTATAGTACCCGATTTGAATGATCTGGTATCTACCACACAAATAGTATCAGAAAATGTTCCATTCCAATCTTGTTCTGTGATATCACCTACATAGTTTATTTTGATAGATGAATCAAATGACTGTAAAGTTTCTAATAAGTAATTCAATGGGAGCAATACAGATTCCTGATTCATGTCTTTATTTACACAAAAATCTCTTAAAGAAGCCAGTTTATTTTCATAGTAAGTTACTAGCTTATTTATAAATTGCTGTTTATTCCAAATGAATGTACTCAATTCATCTTCTTTGTTGATAAATTCTGGATCATCTTTATAGTCAAGCAAAATTTTTTCTATAGTAATGGAATAAGGAGAATTTACATTGTTTGACTTTTCAGAAAGCTTAGTATGATTAGTATCATTTCTATATGTTACCAATGTTGTCTTGGAAAGAGTTGTGGACATTAAGAATTCCATCTGACTTTCTTTAATTGACATACCAGCTTTATATTCAGTTCCAAGATCATCAACATATATCTTATTTATGTTTGTACTATCTTGAATTACATAGTTTTCAAATACATTTGTCTTAAGTGTATAAGAGACATTCTTTGTATCTAATATGGTTGCTTTCCACTTATTGTAGGATTCTATTGCAAAATCTCTTGAATTAAGCTTTGGCATACTGATACATAAGAAAGTAGAAGGATATATCTTGTTATCAGTAGACATCAAATTAGCAGTCAAAGATTCTGTATAGTTAGAGAAAGTCAAGAAACTAGAATCTTGACTTGCTGATTTATAAAATAGATTAGTTTTTCTTTTCATTTGAATTAAAAAATACAACTTCTGTTATATAAAAATTGCTTATAGGCAATTTAGACTTTTGAATTATTCAAATTAAAAATTGAAATTTCTAAATAAGTTTCTATATTATATTTGAACAAAATATTATAATATGAATAAAAGATATATTACTGGATATATTACTAAAATTGTTAATGAGCGAAATACTCATGTAACAAAAGTTGATATGATATGGGAAATCAATTTTAGTAGACTTCCTTATATGGGTAGTTTATTAGATTTTCTTTCACTTTCATTGAATAACAATGATTTTAATAATGTTAGTAAATCATTAGTATATTGGGATAGTCGAAATTATACATTTTCTTTTACTACTACAGGTTATTCTAAAGTATCAGAGAAAGATATATATAATGAAGATACAGGTTATCGTATTGCTTTGATGAAGAATCAGAAGAAAGCAATGGAAACTTATAATAGACTAATTAGTGTTATTCAAGAAAAAGTCAATAAGTATTTCATAAAACCATTAGAAAAAATTGAATTGCGAAATAGTTTAGATGCTATTGATTTGCACATGAAGTTAGATGAATATAAACATAAACAAATTTAAATATGTTAGGAGATAGACCATTTGGAAACAAAAGCAAGAACCTAGGTTCTTGCTTTTGTTTTATAGTAGGTTTTCATTTATCCATTTAACCGCTTCTTCATAAGTCCAAAATTCAATATAATTTAAGTTTTCTTGTCTTGCTTTATTTCTCTTTTCTACATCACGTATAGTCCAAGTATTTATCGCATTGTTATAATATTTTGTTTGTTTTGATTTCCATTGCTCCAACTTTACTTGATCTGCTATACTATTTTTATTGTAAGCATGTCCACCATGTGTCCAATGAAAATTGCATTCTATAAATAAGTCAATTCCTTCAATATAAAAGTCAATCATCCAAGGATATCTTTCATCTTTATCCCAGTTACGATGTACTTCATACCATTGACATAACATATCATATATCTTGTCTTCTGTACTTGATGTGTTGAATGTATGATTCTTTCTCTTGGTATTGTTTCTTTTTTGTTGTATATATTCTAATTTATTGATATTAGGTACTCCATATTTTTCCAAACAATTTTTCTTGGCTACATTTTTTACCTTTTCTGATTTGGATGGGCACTTAACTCCATATTTTTCTAAACATGTATTTTCATATTTCTTCCTTATTTCTTTAGACTTATTTGCATTATCAACACCATATTTAATTATCAATGTATTTTTTATTTTTTGTTTAACAATAGGTGATTGAAATGGACTACCATATCCATAATTATCTTTCCATGTTTCTCTTTTCTTTTCTTGAATTTTTTCTAATTTATTTACATTATCTACACCATATTTATTTATACAGGTATTCTTTATTTTTTCTTTTCTATAATTTGAGTTTGCAGAACATTTTTTTGAACAAAACATTTGAAATACTCCTTTTCTTGACTTTAAATAATTACCACACATTGGACATTTAGGTATTTCTTGAATATTTGTTTTGATGCAATATAATATTTCCCTTATATCTTTACATCCTTCATATCTATTCAATAGATAATTTAAGATATTTGGATAGTTTTGAATTATTCTAGTTTTTCTAGGATTAATCTTATTTTTGTTAGTAAAAAATATTTTAATAATTAAATTATCGTGGTTGTATATCATTGATTCTTATTTATTGATTATAAATAAAATATAGAATGAATATTTGAAATAATTCATGAATATTCTATATTATATTTGTAATTAATTAACAAATAAAACAAAATAATATGTTAGGAGATAGACCATTAGTAATTTATGATGTTGAGACAACCGGTCTTGACAAATCAAAAGATCAGATTATTCAGATTGCATTAGTAAAATATAATTGGAATACAAAAAAGATTATTGATAGTAAGAATTATTATATTCAACCAGAAGGTAGTTATTCTATTCCTATTGGTGCTTATATGGTTCACCATATTAATGCAGAGTTCTTAAAAAACAAACCACATTTTAGAGAAGTTGCAAGTGAGATTTTTGATTTCTTTACTGGATGTGATATTGTGACATATAACGGTTGTTCATTTGACAATGCTATATTGACGGAAGAATTTTCTAGATGTGGTATCTTGTTTGATGTACGAACTTGTGACAATTATGATTGTTTCTATGAGGAGAAACGTATCAATGGAAATCGATTAGGTGATACATTCAAACGTTATTATGGGAAAACAATGGATGAATGTGGTTTGAATGCTCATGATGCTTTGTCTGATGTAAAAGCAACTGCGGCTATCTTTGTAAAACAGCAAGAAGCACACCCTTATGGACCTGAAGAGATTCTTACTATTGATAATGTAGTAGCTATGCAGGAATTCAATGGTAAAGTTGTACCTTGTTTTACATTAGGAAAGTATAGAGGATTAGGAGTTGAATTTGTAGCTGGATTTGACCAAGATTATATTGCTTGGGCAATTGGTGATACTAGTAAGTTTGTTCCATCAACTAAAGAATATTTAAAGAAGTTTTTAAAAGTTTAAAATTTATTAAAATGATTGTAGAAATTAAGAAGACAGAAGATGGTTTCTTTGATTTTCCATCTATGGTAAAGGAAGCAATGTTAAAGGGTGATAAGTTTGCTTTGATGACATTTCGTCAGATTATGTCTAGAATTATGGAATTCAAGACACAAGAAGTAAAAGAAGGTCAACCTCGTCCAGTATATGATTTGGCAATAGAGAAGAAGTTGCTTGAAACTGTACAGAAAGAGCTGCAGAAGGATGTTGAGATTTATTTGAATATCAATACACCAAAGTCTATTGCTAATGCATCTGAGTCACAGAATCAGCTTAATGTTGTAAATGAGCTTCTTCCAAAGCCAGCTTCAGATGATGAAATTAATGAAGGTGTAGCAGATTGGGTAATCAAATATGGAGAAATCACTCCAAAGGATATGAAGGCAGTAATCAATCATGTTGTTGCTGGACATCCAACTGCACGTAAGTCAGATATCGCTAGAATTGTAAAGTCAAACATTAAAAAGTAAAATAAGTTATGAAAAGTAGAACTATTTTGAAGTATCAATATGATGAAATTGGAACTTTCTTGTGTAACACATATATTGAGAAAAATCATTTGTTAGAAAAGAAAGCAGAAGCACAAAAGAAGATTGCTGATTTCATGGCAGAAAATTTGCCAGATATTGTAAAGCAAGCATATAAGCAATATCCAGATTATTTCGAGTTGAAGAAACGAAACATTCATGATATTGCGAGATTTATTGATGCAAATACTTCACAATATGATCCAGAGCAACCAGGTGCATTGGGTAAGATAGAAAGCAAAAAGAAGAATTATAGTCCAGAATCTATTGAGTTTGCTAACTATATTTATGATTCATTGAATAAGCTTGATCTTGTAAAGTATTCAGGTTCAAGTTACTTTGGATATAATTATAGAATTAATGGTAATATCTTTGATTTTGATTTCATCGGTATTGAAATTAGTAAAGATTCTGATACAGGTAATAGTCGTTATTATAATAGTCGTGAAGATGTACATATAATTGCAAAGTATGCATTGAATCATTCAGAAGTAAAAGAAATTTTCTTGAATTACTTTATTGAAGTAATGAAATATCAGAAATTTAGAAAGGATATTTCTTGCGCATTCTCTACTATCACTACTACTAATATGCTTAAGAATGAAATTCCTGAAGCTTATGACTTCTTCTATAAGAAATATGGTAAAGAATATGAGAAGCAGGATAGTTATGAGAAGGATCGTAAGAAGGCAAAGAAGAAAGCACAGTGTGATAAGATAGAAGCTCTCCGAGCTTCAATTTCATAATTTTTAATTTGACTAAAGTCAATAGTTTAAATTGGTTTACCAATTTTTAAATATGAAAACACTTAAAACTTTAATAGAAGAAAAATTGATCCAGTCTAATCCAGATAAATTGGATATGGACTGGATCAATAATGATAAACCAGTTATTACAAAGTCTGGTTATGAAGTAAAGATAGATTCAGTAGATTATAAAGAAATACCAAACCAATTACACGGTAAAGTATTCTTTTCAGAAGGACCTGTTGATGGATGGGTATGGGATGAAACTGGTAAATGCATTACTTGTAAAGACAGATATGGTAATGGATATAGACCAGGTGATGATGAAACTTTGTTGAAGAATACAGATTAGCTAATGTTTTAACAATCATTAACACAACATTACTGAATTTTCAAATAATCAAATACTATATTATATATGTATGATGAATGAATATCATACGTAACATAATAAATTACTAACCATTTAAATTTTAAATCTTTTTAATGAGTAAAGAAACAAAAACAACAAATCTCATTGGTGCTCGAGTAGATGAGAATGACATTTTGAATTCAATGTTTACAAATGACAAGGATCGAATTAAGTTCAATTCACGAGCATTCGCAACAATGTCTATTGCGAAAGCATTTGCAAAGACTTATGGTATTGAATTGTCTGAAGATACAAAGAAAGACAAGGCAATGAATACTGTTACTAATATCGAAGTTGGTCAGCTTTATCTTGGTGAAGTTAAAGAGTTTGACAAGAATGTTTTGACATTCACTATTCCTGGTGTTAAGGAAGAGCTTATTTGTAAAGAGAATTTCAATTCTTGTATTGATGCAATTCGTAACTATCTCATGACACATAACAACCAGTTGATGTTTGAGGTACGTGAGAAGAAAGACAACACTTACATTGTATCTGTTTCTAATGGTTATTTCCGTTATTGGATGCATCAGATTGAGAATGATATCCAGAAGGAAACACCTATTCCAGTTCATATTGATGAGGTAGTCAAAGGTGGATTTATTGCTCATGTCAATATTGATCCATTAACAGAACTTACTGGTAAGGAGTATGTCAATTCTGTATTCATTCCTGGTTCACAGATTGTATTGAATATAGAGAAGGACTTTGATAAATGGGTAAATCAGGATATTGACATTATTCCACAGAAGGTAGTTGACTTCAAACGTGATTATGCTACTGGATGTATTGAGAAGTCTATTGTCGGTTCACGTAAGAGATTGCTTCAGCTTGATGGTTACCAGAATTTGTATGACTTGTGGTTAAAAGAACGTCTTGCAAAGAAGAATGACAATGTTACTTATGAACGTCCTGTTTTAGATGGTCATGTTACAGGTATTATCAATTCAGCTAAGAAGCAAGGTGTATTCATTGAGCTTGATGGATTGAACATCACCGGTTTGATGCCAACGGATCCTAACAAGTTGCTTGATTTTCATCCGGGTGATCCTATTAATGTTAAGATTAAGGAATTTGAAGTTCAGGATGGTAAAGATGCATTTAAGACTACACGAAAAGGTCGAGTAGTTGTTTGTAATACACGTCCTGTATTTGAACTTGCTTAGAACTTGTTTAAATAGAAAATGGTGAAATTCTATAGAATTTCACCATTTTTGTTTATGAATCTAACATGTAATTAAGATTAAAATGATTAAAAATTTCCATGTAACTCTCCATCCCAGGTATTAATAAAATTGTTTAAATCTTTAAGTGTCATTTTAATATTAAAATCTTCATTTGAATTTGCATATTTTAATAAATCATTTTTTGCTTTAGGATTATCATAAAAATATTCTACCATAGCAAATATTACTTTCTGATCTAAATCATCCAATTCAAAATTTGCTTGTTCATTAATAAGGGTTTGTAATAAACTTTTCATATATATTGTTTTTTACTATATTTACTGTATTTAATAAGGTAAATCTCTATCAAACTTTGTTCCTTTTATATCTTCCCATGTACTTACTAAAAACTTACCAAGTTGTGTTTCAGAAAAATTATGGGTACCATATCCTTTCATTTTACGAGCAAATTTGATTAGATCCTCTCTCCTTTCAAAATCTCTAATAAAATACTCTAAAATTACAAATAATATCTTTTCGTCCTTTTCATTTAAAGCATAATTAGGATTTTTTGCCTCTGTCATACAATCTATTAATTGTTTCATATATATTATTTTTTTTTAGATATTAAGATCTACATACTAGAACCATCCGTTCTCATAATTCCTGAATTAGATATGGAATTATCTGCTTGATTAGCAGCTACTTGTGATGGTTTGTCAGTTCTTTGAGGTGTATTGATACCTTGTCCATTATCATCTTTATTCTTTTGTTCTTCATCCTGATCTTGTTTATCATTATCATTATTTTCATTACCTTGGTCATTAGAACCATTAGGATCTGATTTCAAATCATCTGCAGTACTTGGATCTTCTGCTATAGTAAAGCAACAAGCATCACCAGTTCTTCTTACACCAATGAATCCAAGCATGTCATCAATAACTCCTTTCAATTCTTGGTCCATTCCATTTGGATTATCAGCATCATTTACCCAGATACCATTATCACCTAAACCATAGATATTTACTAGAGTTTTTGTAACAGTAGCTGTCTTACCAAATGGTTTTCTTACATCATGTTTGTAACGTAAAGCAACTGATTCATTACCATCTTCATCACGAACCGCAGTTATATAATAATTCTCCGGCATTCTCATATTCTGCTTAAGAATTTCTGCAAATGCCTTTGCAGCTTTTACTTTATCGTTACTTGCTAACAACTGCCTTATATCTTTCTTAGTTGTATCTTCAATTTCTTGATCTGGTTGCCATGCATCTTCCTTTATCTCACCAAACTGATTATATTCTATATCACCAAGATGTAGTTGTTTTTGTTCATGACAAGCAATTTTTGGTAATGATTCACATGATTCATTATCACATGGACCATTATATCCATAAGATTGCTGAATATCTGGAGGACAAAAATACAAGAAATATTCTTCACCAACAGGAACAATCTTTATACATGACAAACCTTGCATTGATACATATCTAAAAAGAGAAGTTCTGTCATTCCATACATTTGTATATATAGCAGTTCTAACATCTTCTTCAGAATGCCATAATGATGATGTACATTTTAAAGAGAAATTATCTTCCGCCTTTGTAACAACCATGGAAAGTTGAGATGAAAAGAAATTTCTTACATTTGTTACTATATTATCCACAGGAGTCAAATGATTAGTTACACCAACCTTATTTCCTAATGGTTGGTTATCAAATGACTCCTTTATCATTGACAATGTCTTCATTTATTGAATTTCGTTGAAATTTATAGTTAAAAATATATTCTACTATTTTTTGGTGGATTTACTTTATAATATAAGTCCATACTAGTAAGTTGTTTTCCAATTGTTGTTTCTTTATCTGGATATCCTCGATAAAGCTTGTTTTGCATATATTCTTCTAATGAATTGCAACCAACATAATTATGTAAGCAACATACTTCTTCTGGAATTTCTTTAGAATCTATATAATATAAAGGAGTTTCTCTAGTAAAGTTTCTGATAGGTAATCCACACTTCATTATTGTTTTGAAAGCATTATTCTGGTAAGAAGATCTGTTACCATCATTGTATACTATAATGCTCTTTATCTTCAATATTTTAGAATCAATATTGTCTTGTATAGTTTTTCTTAATGAACTGCAATGGATTTCTTCATCTCCATCTATGAATATGCAATGGGTAAAGTCATTCAGATAATTATTGTAAACATCGCTATATGCTTCAGACAATATTTCATGTTCTCCTCTATATTTAGAAATCAATTCTACATTAGAAAAATCAAGAATATTTTTAGGATCCTCTCCAGATATATCATTGTTATCAATAACAAAAACTTTAGAAACCCCAGAAGATATTATCTTAGAAATTTGTTCATTCAAATGATAGTTTTCATTCTTAACTATCATTATAGCAGCTATCTTTATCTTATTCACATGTGGTAAATTGGCTTGATAACCAATTCTTTCTGACAAATACTCGTTTTCATTTTTTATTTCACATTCTGATATAATATCTATATCTTTAAAATCACCAAGAGTATTTTGCCAAAATCTTATATTCTTATCAAAAGCATGAATAAACAGTGGCAACTTATGCTTTGTCATTTCATAAACAATATCTGCATTCATATCATAAGCAAATGATGTAGCTATATCAAAATTTGGTTTTCTGAAATCCCAAAGCATCGGCACCAACTGAGCAAAGTACAAATCTTCATATATAGAATACATGTTGCTGTTCATTCTGTTATGCTTAGCAATATCTTCTTTATTCTCTTTAATGAATTCTCCGGTTGGATCAGTAACTTCTATCATAGTGTCTATCTTTCTCAAGCTAACTCCCCCATTACCAACAGCAGGAACATTGAACCATCTTGCATTCTGTGCTATGATAGGTGCACCAATATAGTCATAATTCATATCAATATATTCTTTAAGACTTCCACCAATGCAATATCCATCTGTTTGATATATCAATGCATATTCATGTTCTTTGAAAGTATTCCAAAATTCATAACTTTCAAGAAGATTAGAATAAGATAAAGTTGATAAGAAATATTCAGAAGAAAATGACCTCAATATTACATCATGGTCAACATATCTCTTCCATTCTGCTGTACCTAAATTTTCTGGATATATGAAATAGACTTCATAATCAGAAAAATCCTTCAAGTTTTTTGACAATGATTCAAGACTGAACTTATCTAATAATCCAGGAGTTTCTTTATATATTGGTATAATGATACAATTCTTTTTCATTTTTAAATATTATTAATTTTAAGGTTTGAAGTGTCTCCAATAAGTCATGATATTAGAAAGACTATCTTTTGAAAAATGTCCTTCTGTAAAGAATGCAGTAGGCCAAAGCCGAACCGGTATAATGTGAGTGTTTTTACGGAGCATTGGAATATACATGTGAACCATAAACCCAATCTTGTATTTCTTACATAATCTCTTTAATACTGGCCAATTAATGTATTTATTTACTTTATGTTGTATTTCATTAAATTGCAACTGATTATATTGTTTCCATACTTCATAACAAGTATTTAAGATTCTTGCACGTGCAAATACTGGTACATAATGAAAGTTGATTCCTATTTCTCTTATATTTTGTTTATTATCACGAGTAAGGCCAAAGAAAAGAACCATTGGAGTTTTATCATAATATTCTAATTCATTTTTATTCTTTGGAATTGAATATTCAAATATACACATTTGTCCAGGTAACAAATATTTAGTTGTTGCCTTTGTATTAATAAGAATTTCTTTGTATGCTAAACGAGAACGTAAATTTATAGGTCTTCTTTTTAATGGATGCTCATTGATTGCTTCATCTATTCTAAAGTTCTGTATTTCTTCTTGTGTATAGAAATAAGTGTCAATCTGTTGTAATCGTTGATTTTGAGTAAGCATAATGTAAATTATCTATAAATTTTTTTCCTTCATCCAATGACCAAACTTCCTTAAAATTTAATTTATGCTCTTTAGCACAATTTCTTTTCTCTACATCTTTGATTGTCCATATAGTGATTGCTTGGCATTTAGGACCATATTTTTCTTTATATCTTTGTACTAATACCTGGTGTTTTATAGATTTTGGATTATATGGTTCTTTTCCGTGGGTATAATAACCTTGTAACTCAATAAAATAGTCTAATTCTGGAATATAAAAGTCACAATTATATGGATAACGTTCTTTATCTTTGTATTGTCTTTTTACATTAGGAAACTTAGACTTAATATAAAGAAATAGATTTTCTTCTGGTTTAGAAGTATTAAATGTATGGTTATTTCTTTTTGTACTTATTTTTTTATCATTAATTTTATCTTTATTTAATTTCATATAATTTAAGAAATCCCTAGTTTTAAAATATGAATTTACTCCATATCTTTTAATACAAGTAATTTGTATTTTTTCTTTTATTTTTTCATTTTTTAATGGATTTGTACAACCATATTTCACTAAACAAGTATTCTTAAGTTTTTCTTTAATCTGTGGTAATTTATTAACATTATCAACACCATACTTTAATAGGCATGTTTGTTTTCTTTTTTCATTTATTATTGTATTTTCTTCTATAGTTTTCTTATGTGATAATTTTATTTTTTCTTTTATCTTTTTTGTTTTAGAAGGATTATCAACTCCATATCTTGATATGTTTGTTTTCTTTCCATTAGTTATTGCAAACAATGTACCACATTCTTTAGAACAACAAGTTGAGAAAATGAATTTGTTTGTCTTTACATAAAAAGCTAAAAATTTTACTGATTTACCACATATTGGGCATTTAGGTTTTTCCTCTATATTTGATTGTATTCTTCTAATACTTTCTTGTATAGATCCTGAATCATCATATCTATTTTCTATATATTGTTTTATATTTGGATAATTATTTAGTTTATTTATTTCTTTAGTCTTTAATCTACCTTTAGGACTTAAAAATAATTTCCATATAAATTTATCGTAATTCATATTTATTTTATTTAAAAAATTTTTCAGTAACTAGAATGAATTTCATATTATGTTCTTTAGCAAAGTTCATGCAAGCTTTCCATTTGTCACAATTCTTTATCCATTGTTCTTTCAACCAAACAGAATCTTGTGGTCTTGGTTTCTTAGTTTGAGCATAAGGTTTTACTTCTACTATTGTCTGATGGCCATCAGCATTCTCTATAATAAAATCTGGATAATAGTTTGCCATACCTTTCTTCAATCTGCTATAATATGGTATAGCTAAAGATTCAGATACCCACCCAGTAATGCTAGATTGATTTTCCACATACTGAATAAATTTCATTTCCAACCCAGATCTTGCAATTACTGGTTCTTTTTCTTTGCATTTTTTGAATTTCTTAGGATCCACCAGGCATTGATGGTAGTAACTGTTCTTTCTTGGTTTTACATTTTTTATGAAGTTATCTGATCTAACCATAATATATAAAATAGTAACTTTATTATTAAAAATTCACATTTTAACTTTAGTTTATTTGAAATTTTTTAGTTTGTTTCTATATTAGATTTGTTCAAAGAACAAATCACTGATGCAATTCAATTGCATTTTATATATGTCAAATAAATAAAGAACATTTAAAATTATTATAATTATGAATACAACAAATATTTCTTTCAGTGAGTTAGTTAAAGCAGTTTCTAATGGTAAGTCTTATATCAAGAAACACTTTGATATTGATAATACACTTTACACAACTACAATCAATGTAAATGAGTTTAAGCTTGATACTTATCAAAATGAAGTTGCAGTATTCAAACATATTCCTACTGGTGCTTCAGTTCGTGTTAAAGTTCTTCATCCATTTATTGATAACAAAGTAGAAAAGGTGGAAATCATGCCACAAGGAAAGAAGAACTATGTATATGTAGCAGATTATATTATGTTTGAAGATCGCTATAATGAATATACAATGTTTGAAGTTCTCTTTACAAGATCTAAGAGAGTTGAATCATTCAATATTGATTTATTTTGTTCACTTTAACTTCAGATCTTAAACTTTATTTAAAATTTTTAGTTTGTATAAATATTGGGGAATCAGCCTTGATAAGTAAATATCAATTATTAATAAAAATATTTTTTAAATGAAGTCATTATTGTCAATGATATTTGAAGCTGGTATACCATCAAAGATTACCAAAAAGAAAACAAATATCATAAAGAAAACAAATCGATATAAATTTGGTGATGTTAATGATACAGTTTCTGGTACATATAACCAGGAAGATGAATATTTCAAGAACAATTCACAAGGCTACATCATAGATAGGAAAACCGGTACTAAACATGATGTAGTTGATGCATCATACAATAGTGATAGTGGTGCTATAGCAGGTGGTACTATAAATTGGGTTCTCTATATTTCAAATGTTGGCCCTATTAAGAAATTGAAAGTATCAGGTTACCAAGGTATCATGTCAAGTCCATCAACAAATACCGCTACTCGCATTATAAGTCATATTAGTGATGGATATTATCTTGAGGATTATCTTGCAATTCATCAAAAGGATATTGCTAAAGGTGATAGAGATAAGATATCAGATATTATAGGTAATGGTAATGTTGATGCGAAATCTTATAAAGACGGTAAAGCATCTAGAATACAAGAAAAGAAAGTAAAATTCTTTCAAAATTATGGTTGTGTAAATGGATCATTTGGGTCTACTATTGGATTTAATGTAAAGGATAATGGTACAGTTCAATTATACCAAACTTCACTTTTAGCACATACATCATTAAAAACAAAAGAAAGTGATTCATTTAATGCTAGATATGTAGATAATCCAAATAGTAAAGCTGTTGCCGAAGCAGCTTCTAAAACTGCAGCAGAAACGGTTGGTAATTTATTGGAACAAGAAATCAATCCTGATTTGAAGGAACTTAAAGGTATAAGAGGTATTGTTGCATTTAAAAAGAAAAGAGAATCAGGTGAAATAGAAGATATTACTTTTGAGAGGATTTTCTATAATATTAAATCTAAGAAATTTGTCATGCTTGATGGAGTAGACGATTTTCGGTTCATGGATAACAATAAGAGTTTCAATCCAAAAGAATCTGCTATAGAAGTTGTACCATTTATTAAAACATTGGATATTCCAACCGATAGTTAGCACAACAGAATTTGCTAAGGATTTGAAGCTTAAAGCAGTTAAAGAATGGGACAAGTCAAGAAAGAAAGGTAGAAGAGAATATATTGATGCAAATTACACAAAATTCTTAGATGTTTATAAAGGAATCCAGACTAAAGGTAAAGCTCAGGCAGAAGCTCGTAATAAATATGACCAAGAAACTGAAAATAAGAAAAAAGGATATTTACCATTTGAATTTTATGCTCAGTTCTGTAAAGGTGGTAAAGTTGTAGGTGCAGATAAAGATAAGATTGAAAAGGATAAAGATAAAGCTGCTGTAAAAACAAAGACAATTAAAGGTGGCCAAGAAAAGATGGATGCTTGGCATAATGGCACTCGTAAGCAGAATGTAAAGAACTGTTCTGATGATAAGCTTAAAGCATATTATAAGATTTGCGTAGATTCTGGTTATGATGAGGAAGCTGAAAAGTTAAGAAGTGAAGCAGATTCTCGTGGTTTGAAATTGAATGAATCAATATCACTCAGTACTTATGCTGAATTATTTTAAATTAAATAAAACTAATATATAAATGAAATCTATAATAGAATCTATTAATGAATCTAAAAATTTTTTCTTTGCTTTAGTTGTAAAATCTTCTGATGATAAAGTTAAAATATTTAGTGTAAAGACAAATTATAATGGGGTAGATGATTTTGCATCAGATATAGCAGCAAATGACGATGATGCAGATACAATTGAATCTTGGTTCAATGTAGGTGTACAGTATTCTCGTTATGATGGTTTTAATGATAAGTTTAAGGAATTCCTTGAAAGTGTAAAAGTAACAAAGGATAATTTCTATACTATTATGCCTATTCAAAATATGAAGACTAGACCTAATGCGGTTTATAATTTTAATTAATAAACAAATATAAAGAACGAAATAGATAGCACTATGAATGAAATATTTCATGGTGCTATCTATTTTTAATATGAATACCAATGTTCGGTATTCGGAAATATATCTAAACACGTATAACATTAATGAAAAAGAAAATCCTTTTAACATTAATGTCATTGTTTTTAGTGGTTTCTACTCCTTCTGGTGCTGAAGAACATGGATTGGCAAAACATGTGACTGGTACTGTAAAGGTTGAACATGTCGAAAAAGTGGATTCAGCGCAAGCTGTTTCCATGAACAAGAAAATTGCCCTAGAAAATTGCAAAGTTATATTGACAAGTGAAGTTGAAGAGTACATTAGAAAGAATACTACAAGGAAATTTGACAAAGACATTAGTAGCCACATTGTAAAGGAGTGCCTTGACAATGACATTGACATTTGCTTTGCATTAGCACAAGCACAGAACGAAACTTGTTTTGGAACAACAGGTATTGGTAAATCAAGAAAAAGTATGTATGGTGTTTACAAGACTTACAAACATCGAAATCATTCTACTACTGCTTATATTGATTTATTGAAAAGAAAATACCTAGGAAAGAAGAAAACAGTTCATCATTTAATGAATAATTTCGTTAACTTAAATGGTCATCGTTACTCATCTAATAAGAATTATGAAAGAGAATTGAAAAGAACTTATGAGTGTATAAAGAAAAAAACAAAAATATTCAAATTGCAAAATGAATGCAATAAGCTTATGGAGTAAAAAGTTGGGACAAATAGTCCTAACTTTCGTACGCAATCACAAGAGAATATTGATAGAAGTTTTCTCAGTGGTTGCATTTTTTGTATTTATGACTTTGCCAATCAATAAATGCACTTATTACAAAAATGTAAATGATAAGAATATTATAGCACTTACTGATTCTGTAAAGTATTATAAAGGTATGTATGGTAATGAAGTGGCAAAGAAGACAATGATAGAAACTGATTGCAAGAACTTGCAGAACATCAATGATTCTCTATATAGAATGATACAAAGCATGCAAGTAAAAAAACCAGATATAGTAATAGGAGGATCAACTTCAATAGACAATGGTAAGCATGATACAGTATGGGTACCTACTGTTACTGAAATAACTTCTAAGAATATATATAGAAAGTTTGATTTTTCTAACCAGTACAGAGAACTTACAGGTAATGTAAATTATACTAATGATACTTTAGGATTGCACATAGAGAAAGACAGAATACAATTCAAGTATGCATTAGCTATCAAAGATAATGCTGTATATATGACTTCAGACAATCCTTATGTAAAGTTCAATTCAATAACTGGGTTAACAATACCTAAGCAAAAGAAAGAAAAGAAATTTGGAATAGGACCATCTGTATTTGGTGGATATAGCAATAAAGGATTTGTTTATGGAATTGGAATAGGATTGCAATATAATTTCATTTGCTTTTGAAAAATTCTCAAGATAGTTCTATTTTTTAATAGAATTAAAATAGAATGAATCATTATGGATAAATTAACAGATAAAGATAAGTATACATATATCACAATCAAGTGGTCAACTTATGAAAGGATAATTAGAGAGACAGATGGTGATGAATATGATGGTGATGAAAATGACACTTATGAAGAAGATAACTACATCACTAAGTGTATTGAGCATAATCATGTTGCACATTTCAACGTCAATTTGCCTGTAAAGGAGTTCAATGATGATAGTGGATTTCTATGTTATGCAGATGAAGCAAAATCTGTTGATGAATTAATTAAAAAATGTTATGATAAAGAAATATTTGCATCATTAGAAAATATAAGTAGTATTGCAAAAGCATTAAATTCTAATAAAATTGAAATATATCATGACGCTTAAATTAATAAGAAAATGGAAAAAAGAAGGATATACCATTGGACAACTTTATGTTGATGGTGTATTCTTTTCTAATACAATAGAAGATAAAGACAGAGGTCTTAATCAGAATATGACTAAAGAAAAGATCTTGTTCATGAAGAAGCCTGGTATTACTGCAATTCCTACAGGTACTTATGAAATTGTATTGAATGTGCAAAGTCCTAAGTATAAGAAATCTAAGACAATGATGCAATTTTGTCAAGCATACATGCCTAGATTGTTGAATGTACCAGGTTATGATGGTGTATTGATACACCCAGGCAATTCTGCATCAGATACAGAAGGTTGCATCATCCCAGGAAAGAATAATAAAGTAGGTTGGGTAAGTAATTCTACTAACTACTTTAAAGAACTATATAATAAGATGAAGATTGCAAGTAAAAGCAGAGGTGAAAAGATCACTATAGAAATCATTTAAATTTTTAAACAGAACTAAAATTATTCACTAGGAACAATTAAAAATGGTCGAGCTGATAAATTATATCTCTCGACCATTTTCCGCTTCCTGAACGTCCCAGGCGCTTTCCTAGGGACTTTCTTATTTATATATACACCTCTTCATATTCATTAGCACCTAATTGTTGTACTTTGACTGGAATTTCTTTCTTGGTCTTATTTTGCTTTAGTGTCAAAGACCAGTTTTTTCTTTCATTATCATAATTAGTAAATTTAGGAAGTATAGTAATGTTAGCTCCACTATGATAACAAGTAAACATACCATTAGCTTCAGTAATTTCATAATCTACAAACTCACCATCAATCCTTGATGTAACATAATACATTGACCACAATTCATTTGCTTTAGGGCTTAAAGTCCAAACTATTTCTGATATATTGTCAGAAGAGCAACTGAATTGATAAGCATGCATAATGCAATAGATTTCTCCAAGATATTGGTTTTTGTTAGATAATGCATATCTTCCAACTAATGGAATAGTTCCTTCCAAATCTGCTAAAGATACAATATCTATAGCATATTGAGAATCAGATATGTTTCTTGAAGTCAGCTTTATTTTTGTTGAATCAAGAGTACCATCACTTTGTCTTATTGTTATAGGTAATCCAACACCTGCTTGATCAGAATACAACTCTTTTATTGATTTTGCTCCTTTATAATATAAATCTACTGTACTTTCATCAAGTTCTGGATTTCTCCAAGATTCTTCTGATATTGTAATGGTTTTATATATACCAGATTCATACTGAGTAAATCTTATTGTACATGATCTTGTTTTTGTAGAATCATTTATCTCAATACATTTGAATGTAAGCTTAGTATCAGATGTTCTGTATACCATTAACCAATCTGGTAATGCATCCCAAGTGAAACCAAAGAAATTTCCACTCTTTGTAGATGTTACATTTATCGCAACTTCAATATTTGGTGTGATGTTTATAGAAGTCTTATCTAAAGAGAACTGGTAGCAATGTTGTACAAAGGTTAATGAAATCTTCTTACCAGAAGTAGCTTGAGTAAAGCTTACTTGCCAAGTTCTGTTTGTATTAGATATATTCAACGATGTAGGTGCAACAGTAAACTTATACCAATAATCATTATGGGTGCAACTCAATATCATATTGTTGAACTCAGTAGGTGTCCAACTAATATTTAATGGTTGCATCAAATCATCATCTAAGCTATATATCATGAATGAAACACTATCAGTGGCATTCAGATATTTTGTTGTTCCTGATTCTAATGAAGAAGAGAACAAGAAATTCGTACTAGTTCCTCTTGGCTCTTGCTTTAATGTTAATTTCAGATTCTTCTGTTTTGAATTATCAAGATATAGAGTATCTGTCAAATCTAATCTTCTTGTACTAGAAGTACTGTTAGAAGAAGAAATCAAATTGTTTTGATTCAATGACATCCATTGTTGGTTATAGTCAGATAATGTTAGAGAATAATCTTCTGATAAGGTAGATCTGTAAGTTTGGTCTCCTTGATATTTTATACCTGTCCATGTGTTTGTGATAGTCTGGGTTATTCCGTCAACAGATAAATTTACTGTTCTTGTTTTTTCTTCTCCTTGTCTTCTCCACCAAGAAGTGACAACAGTATACATGTTGTCATAGTTAGGTATTGAATATTCTGGGGTTAGAGATACATCATCATAATTTCCATATCCAAATGATCCAACATATTCTCTTGAACCAACAACAATATCATAATCATATTTTGTAGGTACATCATTCTTATTCAGTATGATAGGTACACAATACATTTCATTTGTTATCAGATAAGGTAATTTATTTGTTGTTGCTTCACCAGATATCCTAATAGAAGAAATATCCAAGTCAGTAACATTAGTTAAAACATTACTATCTACTGTTGGGGACTTTTCTTGCAATATAGTATCTTCTTTAGAACCAATACCTGTAATTTCAAGCTTTATCTTTACATTTCTGTCAATACCAATATATACATTCTTTCCTTTTATCTTTATATAGAATGCGGCATTGTTGTAGTTGTCAAAGTCAGAAACAGACCAATCTGATATTTCTGTTGGTCTGACATAAGCTACATTAGTACCATGATTAGTATTTTCATTTATCTTTATAGTTCCAACATAGAAATTTCCATTTAAAGATATTTTTCCAGGGCCATCATCAACAGTTGTTGATGAAGAAACAATATTGTCACTTATATTATACAGTTTCGACTTGGATAAATAGTCTTTATCAAACTTAGCTCCTTGAGCATCAGTAGAACCAGCTTGTGTTATATCGTAATAATCTTCACAATTGTAATCAGGAATAGAGAATTTTATCTTTCCATAACGTGGAGAAGAATTCACTTCACCTGTCATGATAGACCAAGTTATTTCAAGATATTGTGCATTATGTGATATCGTCTTAGGATAAGAGTTTATCATCAATTCATGGTTAAGTATCTTCTTAGGATTTCTTGTAACAGAAACATCAGCTATCCACATTAGATAATTGTAATCATATCTTAAGTTTGTAATGCTAGTTATCATGTTTGAATAGTAAGAATTTGGAACTATTCCTGCTACAGATATCTTTTTCTTATCTATATCTCTATCTGTAATTTTCTTAGAAGATGTATCAGAATACTCTGTTTGGGTCAATTCTACAGATTTAGTATCAGAAACACAAGTAACATTTATGATACCTTTTCTTTCTGCATAATATCCTGTCTTTTTGAATATCATAAACATTATCTGGAACAAAGTATCATTTGCAGGAATTATGTCATCATCGTAAGATGTACTGATGTTTTCAATATACATCTTTTCGGTAGCAGTTTGTGAATTTACAGTTACTTTAGCATAATAAGAAGAAGTAGCAGAATTTATCTTGGGATTTGATATGCTTATCCATTTTGCAACTTCTTTTGATATGCTAGTATTACATGGTACATTAGTTACTTGATTACTTACTAATCCACCTTGTTGCCATACTTTAGTTGTTGAAGTATATGTTCTGTTAAGTAAGAAACCAACATTACAATATCTTGTCAAAGTATTTGCTTCATTAAATACTTTCCAAGTCATAGTGACAATATCACCAGTATGGTCTACTATATTAGATGACAATGCAAGATCTCTTATTACATTTGTATAGTTAGCACTAGTAGGAACATTGCTATTCATTTTCAGATTTATCTTCCAGTTTCCATTACCGAGATATTCTGAACTTTCTAATGACATTGCATTCTTGTCTATGTTGAGTTCATTGATAGTAATTACATCACCATAATGGTCACCATAGAAACATCTTGCAATGTTTCCTGACATCATCTTTATTGTACCCATTATATTGCAATACAGAGTAATAGATTTTCCATTCGCATCTACATAAGGATTGCTTTCAGTACCATATTCTTTTACTTCATCTGAAAATGTTTCATCTTTATACCAAGTGATTATAGCATTTGCATAAGATGGTTTAGCATTTGGATCTTCTTCATCTTTATCCTGAACTATCTTTATCAATATTTGCTTTCCGGAGTATTTAGAAGTAGAAGTATCTATTTGTTCATCTTTACTGTCAATTTGCCACAATGATACATAAGTAGTTCTAGAGCTAGAAGTAGATACATTACCAGATATGTTCAAATCAAACAATGCATCATAATCATGTTTTTCTGCTGTCTTTATATTCCATCCTATAGGATATACTATATTAGGAGTAGTTACCCAGTTCTGGTAAGGTACTACTTTGAATGGATATCTTCCATGCCAGTATTTTACACAAGATCTTACATATACCGTTATGATATGGCTAGCAGCACTTACATGTATTCCATTTCTATCAAAATCAGAATCAACAGAAATGAAATCATGGTTTTTGTTGTTTGAACTCCAAAAGAGATATTTTGAATCTCTTGGCCAAATCATCATATTTTTCCAAAAGACCGCATTTATATCTTTGAGCTTATCTGTCTTTGAATCTACTAACTTTATTGCACCAATATCTTGATTACCAGTTTTCTTAACGTATATTCCCATCTGAAAAGATTTTCTCTAAACTTATATATAAAAATTGCAAAAATAATTTGAAATTCTGTATATGTTTTCTATATTTTTAATGTAAACAAATAATGAATAAAATTATGATGAATTTTGTAAATCCTGAAATAGTAAACGTAGTTGAAAATGAAAAGGTGACTTTTGGTGAATATCCTACTGAAGGAATTACCTTTGATGAACTTCTCAAGAAGATTGAGAATCATGAGGAAATTCTTCAAGGTACTCCTATTCATTTCAATATACATGATATCATGCATGAAAATGGTTCTGTTTATCTTCAGGATGAATTCATTCATATTCCTACTAACACCAAGATTTTTGTGAAGTATGATGATTCTGAAGATACTTGGTCACGTACTTCTATTGTTCTTCCTGGTCATAATGATTCAGAAGCTATTTGGATTGCAGATGATGTAGAAGATGCTTGGTGGAAGGCAACTCATGAAGAGATGCTTTCAGGATTTGAGTTAAATGCTTTTGTTGAATGGACTTAAGAATGATGAATTTCTTATTTAGATTGTTGAAAAAATTAGATTTCATAATAACTTGTAAATTGTTAAAATAAGATGAAGAATAAATTGACACATGACATTATTGTTGGTAGTGGATTAGCTAGCAATTTCATCAATTTGATGAAGTTGGAAGGATGGTTGCCAATTGAAGATTATTTTGCTATGAGAAACAATGGAATTGAACTTGATTGGGTAACAGTTCTTACTATGGAAAATGATGGATTCATTGCAATTCCTAGCATAGCAGAATACCGTATTCCGCATCCAGATAGTGGATGGAAACCAGGATGGTACAATTCTGAAGAGAAACGTCTTGATGATTGGACTAATGCAATCATGTTCAAGCCAATTGAAACAAAGAATGTGGCTGATCGCATCAGAGATGAGTTGCTTGATGAATATGAAGAAAAGGAAAACATCAAGAATGTACCTGATTTTGAAGATGCTTTTACAGAAACTCTAATTAAACTCTGTAAAGGTAATTCAGAACATTATATTAAAAAGTTACCAGGATAAATGAATTTCTAATTAAGATATTTCTATATTATAAGTGTACATGATAATATGTACATGTTTAATAAAATAATTTAATTAAATACTATTTAAAAATGCAGAATATTCCTTTAGAAGAGGCTTATGCAACTATTGCTACTAAGCCAGATCCATTTACAATTCGTACAAAGAAGTTGGTTGATGAGTTTGTTGTTTCAGATATCCATACTGATCGAAGTTGTGAAAAGGAAACTGTGTTAGATAACGGACGAAGAGCTGTTATGAAGGGTACATATTGCGCAAGTACCTTCGTAGGTAAGCTCTATAAGATGAATGGTCCAAGTAAGAACCCTTTAGAGCGCTATGTATTGTTTGTAGGTGTATCACGTCAGAATCCTATTGACAATAGACAGGATGAAGATTTAGCAGTAGAGATGGCTGCAGAGAATGCTATGGTTAATCCTATTATGACTATCAAGTTGTCAACTGCAATCAATGGTGATGATTTTGTTAGATTTGTAAATCCATATTTGGATACAATGCCATCTAAGTTTATTCTTACATCTAAGCAGATTAAGGATAAGAAAGAGAGTGATTTGTATAAGGATTGGTATAGTCTTATCAAGTCACGTGAAGAGGCAGCTAGTCTTCTTATATATACAGAAAAGATTCGTCCAATGTTGGATGCCCAGGTCAAATATATGTATAGTGAGTAATAATGCAAGATAACGAATACATTAATCCTGTTGGATATTCAGAAATGTATGAGTGGGCAGAGATACCAGCAGAGAGTCCTTACGGACTCTTTGTTACATTCTCTTCTGAAAATCCTGATAAGATAGAACCAGTGAAATCTGGTTCTGATGAACAGATTCTTGGAGTAACAACTATTCAAACATCACATACTTCAGATGATCCAAACAATTGGAAATATGCATATATGTGTAATGAAGTTGGTGATAAGTTTTTGAAGAATGATAAGATTGCTATTGGTGTAAAAGAGTATGACCAAGTAGAGGAGTTTTCATATATTCATACCAGACCTTATAATCATTATGTACAAGTACCAAGTCAATATTATGATCCTAAGCAAGAATATGTAAAGCGTAGTAATCGAAAAGAATGGGTACGAGTAAATTTGGTTGGTAAAGTAATTGTACGAGATAATGGTAAATGTAAGCCAGGAGAATATTGTCAACCTAATTCTACAGGAAAATCCAAGAAGCAAAGAGGATATGCAGTACCAGCTGATATGAAAGTTTATGGTTGGAAATTCTATGTTACTCAACGTATTACAGAAAATACTATAGAAATAGTGATGTCACCTACTATGAACAAATTAAAAAAATTAGAAGTCTAGCATGGATAAGATATCAATTATAACAACCTTTTACAATGCCCAGACGTTTATTGGTAATGCAATTGGTTCTGTTCTAGGACAAAAAGTACCAGATGGATGTGAAATTGAATATGTTTTAGTAGATGACAAATCACAAGACAATTCTAGAAATCTTGTTGAGAATATCATAAACAACACATCAAAAGAGAATTTCAAATTCAAGTTGGTAGAACCTGATACTAATCTTGGATGTGGTGGTGCTCGTAAGTTTGGTATTGAAAATGCCACTGGAAATTATTTCATGTTCTTGGATGCAGATGATTACTATATTCATCTTGATTTTGTAGAAAATGCTTACAATACAATTACATCAGAAAATGCAGATGTTGTAGAATATGGTGTTATCTACAATCAACAGAATGGTCAGCAATCTAATTCTACAGCTCCACAAAAGATTGTACTTACTGATCCACATGATATGGAGATAGCTTTGTTTAAAGACAATCTCATTAAGTTCAATGTTTGGTCTAAGATATATACAAGAAAGATTGTGGAAAGCTATCCTTATTCTACAAGAAGAACATTTGAAGATGTAAGGACAATTCCTGTGTGGATAAGCAATTGCAATAAAGTTGTGATTATGCCAATTCCACAAATCAATTACAGAGCTGCATCTAATTCTATTATTAGAACAAATTGGGTAGATACAAGACTTGGTACTATTTCAGCTATAGCACAGTTGTTTCCAAGATTCAAAGATGATAGACAGCTTCTTAAAGCAATGTATACACGTTCTATGATTGATTTGGAAGCTATTATGAACAATAAGTCAAGTGAATGTGAAGGTTTTGATGAAATGTCGAAATTAAATACATATATGCTTAAGTTTATTTATCCAGATAAGTGGAAAGATCTTACATATAATGTAGAAATGGATCCAGAATTGAATCCAGATTTGAATAAAGAAATGAAGGCAAAGTATATTAAGACAGATTTGAACAGTTTGCCAGGTATGTAAATAATTTATGCAAAATAATGAATGGGAAGTGGTTGAATAAACTGCTTCCCATTCTTATTTTTAGATATAAGCATAGATTTACAAAAGCATAAAATGGCAAACAAGCTTTTTTACACATACATACACGGTACAGATTATAAAAATGACAGCTTTGTTCCTAGTAAGATGATATATTCTTATTGGGATTCATTGATATTTGATGTAAATCATCGTACTATATGGCATCAAGGTATGCCGTTTGGCAATGTATATCCAGGTACATTATCGTATGGTGAAATATTCAATGATCTTCAGAATAATATTGCGCTTGGAGCATATTCCCATGCAGAAGGATATAGCACTATTGCTAAATCAAATTATTCTCATGCAGAAGGATACAAAACATTTGTAGATGGAGTTAATGGCCATGTTGAAGGCAATTCTTCTTATTCTTTGGGAGAGAATTCTCATGCTGAAGGTAGCTTTTCTTATTCTAGAGGAACAAACTCTCATGCTGAAGGAAATAAATCCGAAGCACAGGGTAGAAATGCCCATGCTGAAGGTTTTCTTACTTATGCTATAGGTGAAGATTCACATGCTGAAGGAAACAATACTTATGCAAAAGCCAACTATTCACATTCTGAAGGTAATATAACTAAAGTAGAACCTGAAGCAGAAAATGGTCATGCTGAAGGTTACAATACAATTGTAAGTGCTAAGAATGCCCATGCTGAAGGAAATAGTACAAAAGTAGAAAATACCGGAGAAAACAGCCATGCTGAAGGTTTAAAATCAATTGCTAGAGCAAAGAATGCTCATGCTGAAGGTAATGAAACATTGACTGCTGGTGAGAATGGCCATGCTGAAGGTTATCAATCCAAAGCAACTTCTACAAATGCCCATGCTGAAGGTAATAATACAAAAGCAACTGGTGAGAATTCTCATTCTGAAGGTCATAATACCGAAGCTAAATCTAAGAATTCCCATGCTGAAGGAAATCACACTATAGCTGCAGGAGAGAATTCTCATACAGAAGGATCTGAAACAAGTGTAAATTCACCTTATACTCATGCAGAAGGAAATAATAATGCAATAAATACATTATCTGATTCTTCACATATTGAAGGATCAAACAATAATATATCATTTTCAAAATCTTCACATGTAGAAGGTGATAGCAATGTGAATGGTGGTAACATAGGTATCATAACAAATTCACATTATTCTCATGTAGAAGGTTTGAACAATAAGAACTATGCTATAAATTCTCATGTAGAAGGAAAAGATTCATCCAATTTTGGTAAAGAATCTCATATAGAAGGTACTGGTCATTTAACTTATGCTTATACAAGCCATATAGAAGGATATGCAAATAAGATTGGAAAGACCATAGGTGATACAAAATATATTCATGTTGGTGGTAACAACAATACTGTATATCCAAACAGTGAGAATAATGTAATATATGGTCGTTCAAACAGAATAAAAGGTGTATGCTCTGATATAAATGGTGAATCTATAAACAGTTATGCAAACTATTCAGTTTTAAGAGGTAGTTCATTAGAAATAAATAGTAATAGTATTGAAAATAACCAAAAAGGAATAAATTTTGTCAATGTTTCCGGTAATCACATTTCAGTTGGAGAAAATGCAACCCATGGATTTGCTCATGGTTCTAACATAACATTACAATCTCCTTATGAAGTTGGGTTTGGAAGATATACAAAATCTTATACTGATACTCCAAAATTAGAAAAGCAAAATACAATATTCATCATAGGTAATGGTAATGCTAGTCAAGAATCAAATGCTTTAGATGTAAGAGAGAATGGAATAAGCTATCTTTATAAAGGAATATACACTTGGGATTATGTAGAAGACTATCCTTATTCTACTGTTGCAAACAATGAATCATCTTACTGTATTACTAGAAGACAGCTTGCTCAGGTAGCAACAGTTACTTATGTAATGAGAAATTCAGCTGGTAGAAAAAATTTCTATCCATTAGTAAATGATCCAGAACATCCTGAATCATTAAAACCAATGTTTACTGGGGCAGAATATTTCAATAATTACGGTGATACTTATAGTTCTCCTAACAATGCTTATGCTTATTTCTGTCATGCAGAAGGATGGGGAACTTACTGTCATACCGGAGCAAGTTATTCTCATGCTGAAGGATGTGGTACTGAAACAAGAAATCCTGGAGAACATGCTTCTGGTAACTGGAACAAATCATCAGACAATACTTTATTCTCTGTTGGTTGGGGTACAAACAATGTAAACAGAGCAAATGCTTTTGAAATAAAGAGCACACCAACATCTGATGGTATAGCTTTCATAGATAAGAAACCAATAGTTACTTCTATATTAAATGGCACCGGGCCTACTTATATGTGGAAGGGTGATTATGCTGACTATATAAAGATCAAACAAGTAGATCCAAATACCTTGTATTTCATATATGATGGTGATGCTTCTACAAGAAATGACTTTATCAGTATAGATCAGATGGATGATATAGTAAACAGAAAAGTAGAAGAAAAGATCAAGCAATATACTCAAGGTATGCTTTACAATGCTAATTATAGTCCTAAATTCAATGGATTTGGTGGTGACTCTAACTTTAGCTATGTTTGGTCTGGTAATACAACTGATTTTGCTGGTCTTGGTAGTCTTGCTAATGATGTTAATACAGTATTCATCATAAGAAACAATAAATAAAATTGACTTAATATAAGGATATGGTAGTTATACGAAATGGTAGATTCATATCTAGAAAGAAAACCTCATCTGATGAAGTACATCAGATGAGATATAAATCTAATGGAGATAATGGGTATGGATATGAATTGAAATATAATAAAAAGAGAATATGGCCTTCATTTAATGTCAATTGCCTAGAAAATACATTATCATTTCATTGGGATACAACAGATGGTTTAGGAGGTATTCAAGGAAACAAACCAATTCCTGACAATTCTTCTAGTGATAAAATCCATGAATTTGATCCTAATGGGGGTAATGGATATGTGAATTTGATTGATAGAGAAACATCATTATGGCATAGACCTGAATTGCAAATATTGGTAATAGGGCCAAATGATGGAAATGATATTCAGATTGGATCTATAGAGTCAATAAAATTACCTGGGAATGTTGATAGTGCTGGTACAATAGAAGTATCTACAGATTTTTCAGATAATGATATTGATAAAGTTAAAAAACTTTACACAGAAGAATTTGAGAATGTTTCTACAGATAATATTGTAATAAACAAGTATAGAATAAAACCTAATCAACCAGATGAATTTTATGATGGCAATGGTAATTATACTGATGATTATAAATATACACCTTGCTATAAATCTAATGAGGATTTTTGGACACATTTCAAAGTCAATCCTAACAATTCAACAAACAATAGATATGGTATGATAATCATATCTAAGATTTATACTAAAATTGGAGAAACAATAAATTTACTAGAGCTTGGAAATTCAGTAAAATTAGCTTCTTGGAGGCAAAAACCTAATATTCTTTATTATTGTCATGCAAACTGGGTTGATGTAAATGGTAATGCTATTACCAATGATAATTGTGAATATAATGAATTGAATGTAGGTGTATATTTGCATATAGAACTTGGGATATCCCCTGATGGTGGAAATACAATATTTTGGAATGACTCTCATAAAGATTCAACAAAATATCAAGCTATAAAGAATTTGAGTGCATCGGTACCAGATGTATTGACAACTAATGCTATAACAGTTGAAATAGATGGAACGGATAAAAACAGATTCTTATCCAATTATGGAGTACAAATATCTAATGGGAATTCTGCTGATAAGATATTAAGAATATTGTTATATCCTAAGTATGTAAATAATGAAGATAACAATACAAATTATGGAATAGAAAAATATTATATTGGTTATACTTCAGATGATTATAATAATTCACCAAATCATAACAATAAGAAACATGATTCTGATATAGTTGGAATAAATGGGAAGAACTGGGCACAATCTGGTTATATGTCCCAATCAGAAAGTAATGTAGATACACCATCAAATACAGAATTTTGTGACGTTTCAACAACATTCAGAATAAAGAGAATGAGATCTACATCTCCTTGGAACATAAATCTTACTGTAAAAGTAAATATAAATAAAGATACATGTCCTGGGTATATGACACAAGAAAGATATACCACAGAAAAAAATTAGTATTTTAAAATGGCAACAGAATATGGCAACCCAAAATTTAGAGATTCTAACAAAAATTTACAATTTACAATGAATGGCCAACCAGCTACTGATGCATTAGCTAGAGTGGTTAATACTGTTGGTGCAAATAATATTGCTATATCTAATACAGAGTTTTATTCAAATTCTGATTATTCTAAGACACACAATAATAGTGTCAGCTATGATACAGTCATAAATAGTACAAGTAAAACCTATAGAATAGATTGGAAACTCAGGTCAAATGTTGGTACGCATCCGAGAAAAACAACTTCTCTTAATTATGGGTTGCTAAGTTGGTTTACTGGTGGTACTGAGGGTAAGGCTAACAATCCAGTAACATATACTTCTACTAGTAATCAATTAAAGGGAACCAACAATTTCAGTTCTTCTAGAAGCTTAGTTGATTTACGTTATTTTGATGCCAAGATAAAAGTAAATAATTTAGATGGAGATTCTAGTAAAGAAGTTGTATTCAATACTGCATCTTCATTTGCTGGAGATAACAAACAAATAAAAGGTGTTGCTCAGGGATTCTACAACTATGATGCTCCTTATACTGTATTCACAGCAAACTCCCCAGTAAATTGGGTATCTTTCCAAACAGCAAATGGTGGAACTAGTAAAGAAATATCTATTACTTCTTCATCTGGAGATATATCTACTGGTGACAATGCTCATTATCTTATAATAAGTGACAATTCTCCATCAGTATTATATGGTGATATATCAGGTAAACATACAGTTCACTACAATATAGATGAGGATTCTAGTGGAAATTCTATATCTAATACTCATGCAGGAACTGTAACATTTACTTCTGATAATAATGGTAAAGCATTTGTAACAACAAATACTGATAAGTCAAATTCTACTTCATATCCAAGAAATACTACCATAACTTATTCATTAACTGATTATAACACTTCTTCTAGTGGTAATTCTGGTACACTATCTGGATCATTTTCTATTTACCAATCTGGTGGCAATATAGATCCTAAAGATCCAGAATTGACTTATTCTTGGAAAATAACATCAGGTTCTGAATATGTTTCTGATACAGAAATAGTGTCTACTTCTGTTAATGCCAAACAAGATAATGGCAAATATCAACAATATTCTTACCAAAACAAATATATAATTACAGTTAAAGATAATAGTGGTACAATTGGAAGCATAACTGGTACCCCATCTATATCAAGCATAAGTAATCCAAAACCATTATATAAAATTGGAACATTTAATATTAGTGGTTTATCCATGACACCGGCTGTCAATACAAGTGATAGAAATATAACTGTAAATACCAAAGTATCCGGTAATTATTGTACTAACTTTAATGTAACAAATCCTTCTATAGATACAACTGTAACACAAACTGGATCTAGTTGGGTACCTAACCCTACAGTTGTTGGTAAATTGTCGATAACATGTGAAAATCCACAAACAGATAAGATAGATCAAAGCAATCCAGCATCATTCAAGATAAAACAATTATCCTCTAATGATTATTCAACAAACTTAAGTAATGTAACATTAAGTGAAGGAAATAATGAATTTGGCTATAGATTTGGCACTATATCTGCTTCTTCAACTAACATATCAGTTTCTGGTAAAATAAAAGTAGAAGAATCTGAAAATAAAACATTTGGAATTTCAGGAGAATCTAAAAGTCTTATATCATTATACCCAGAGGCTCTTACATTCAACCCTGGATATTCTAAGAAAGTAGATGATATAAGATGGAAACTGAAGTTTACACCTAATACCACACAGAATAGTAAGCAGATTACCAATGTAAAGAGTTCAGAAATAACAGTTACTCAGGCTGGAATTCCACAAGGATCAGAAATGAGCTATAATCCATTGACAATATCTGGTGAATCATCAGAAGATTGGCTTACCGTGGCAAATAGTTGTGTATTTAACTATAATGATTATAATAATTATACACAAGCAAATCCAAATAAAATGACTTTAAATGCTGATCCTAACAGAACATCAGTTAATGAAATTACTGTTACTGACACAAATAGTAGCAATATATATAAAGTACAAATTACTAATGCTTCAGTAGCTGAATCTAGAAAAGCAAATATAACATTAAGCAGTTCTGATCCCAATACCACTTTAAGTAAGACTACTATATCAGATTTTACTCAATCTGGTGAAAATATAAATTGTAATATTTCTTTATCTTATAGTAATTCAACTGATTCAGATAACAAATATGTAAATTTAATAAATACTAGTTTAAGTATATCTGATACTAATGAACATAATTTAAGAATACCAACAGGTACTACTGGTCATACAAACAATACACTTACTGGATTAAGTGCAACTAAGAATGGTGATAATGATAATTTGACAATAACAACTAGTGATGGATCTGCTTTATGGTGGTCTCCTAATTCTAGTACTTCTGTAGGTTTAAATATTGGTGCTTCTGGAACAAATCTTGGAAATTATGCATTATCTAAATCAAGTATTTTTGTTACCATTCATGGAGATTCACAGCAAACACCTTGGGTAAAATGGTATTCTAAATCTGAAGGTGGAAGTTGGACAAAAATATCTGATGAAGCTTCTAAATTAACTATATCTCAAAGTGGTAGTGCTGCTTCTGCTACTTCTTCTAGTCCATCATTAACTGCAAGAGGTACTGGTTATGGGTTAACAAACAAACCATTCAAATTAACTAGAGGTCAACCATCTTCTGCAGCCACTAAAGTATATTATAAAGTGGAATCAAGCGCTGGAAATGCAGGAACCGATGATAGTGTATATGTAGAAAGAACAGCTGGTTCTACTGGATTTGGACAAGTATCTGTAACAGCTTCTTCTACTAATATATCTATTACTGCAGATAGTTCTATATCTGTTGGATCTGGAGATTTACAAGTACCCGGTTCTACTCAGTATACAGATTGGTATGTTTATGGACCAACTGTTACTTTAGGAACTCCAGCTATAACATCAGAAACAGGTCTTTCAAAAATTACTGCAAAACATGTTGGTGCTTCAAAAGCAGGTGCAACTGTACCAACAAGCATATCAGCATTTGCAGCAACAAAAGATAAAGAATTTAATATATCTGCATCAGTTAGTCCATCAGTTACTGCTAAATGGGAAGCTTCGGTATCAGCTGGTGATTTGACATCATCTGATTCTGGTACATTTGATACATCAAGTTATGGATCTGGTAATATATATTCTAGCATAACATATAAATGGGATACAAATGAAACAACCGATAGCATAATATGGAAACCTGATATACATGTAGCTAAAGCAGATTATGAAAAATCAATTTCATGCAAAGTAACTGTAGTATATCAAGATGGAACAGAAGCATCAGATACATTAACTTGGAAAATAAACGTACTTAAGACAAGTGTTAAATTTGAAGGTACTTTGAAATGTAGTGATGATAAGACAATAACAGCATTTGATTCACCGCAATCTTATGATACATCAGCTTGGGTTTCTGGATATAAAGTTACTGCTACATCTGGTTCATTAACACAAGATTGGACTTCAACTTATAAAGCTGTTCAAAATGCAACATCGAAGACATTGATTGCTGTACAAGGTAGTAATGGATCTACTAAAGGTGATGCATCATTTGAGTATACTCTCAAATCTCCAAGTATATCAAATGCAAATGTTACAACAGCACTTGATCAGAAACATACAGTTCACTTATACTGTTATGGTAAATCTTATTACAATGGATAATTTCTATAATGAAATAATCTTACAAAGGGAAGAACTTAAGTTCTTCCCTTTTAATTTTTATATAAGTAAGAAAAGTAAGAAACCAAATAATTAACATGGCAAAAGTATCAGATAAGGCAGTAGACAGAAGTAAAGGTGGTAATTTATTACCAGGAGGTTCAATAACTGGTAACTTATATGAAATTGTTGATGACATTAATGATTCAATGAAAAATGTAGAGGCTGGCATCGATTTGATTTTTAGTGGAAATGTAGACTCACAAAAGAGCTTTTCTGAGTTCATCAATGCATTTAATAAAACTAGAAGTCAAGCTTCTGAAGAGTTCATGTCTATGATGGGATTTGTGTCTGGTGGACAGAACATATCTGAAAACACAAACTATGGCAGTATAAAAACTAACATACAATCATTTACTAAGAAAATCCAATCTTCTCTAGATACAATGCAGAATATACAAAAAATCATAGATCCTGGAAAAGGAATGAAAGTAATTTCTGTAAATAATGTAACTGATAATTCACGAAACAATAATGCTAATGTAAAACTTTCTGACTTGAATCTTGGACAGGATTCTTTAAAGGTTTTGAAGGATTTGTCAAATGCATTAAATAGTGTTGCCAAAGTAAAGTATGAAGTCAAAGATCAAAATATAGTACAATATCTTACAGGAATAGATAAAAGCATATCAAAAATAGATATAGATAATCTTAAGAAGAAAATATCTAAAGTCAACAAGTTATTGACAAATGACTTTGCCGGTCTTTGTAAAGCCATAAATTCTGCATCTATAGACTCTAAGAAAAATATGTCTCAGTTGTCAAGTGTAGTTGAACTAATGAATGCTATTCCTTCTATAGGAGATATAGATAAACAGAAAATGAAAACCCTGAAGAAGAATCTTCATTCCATATATTGGATGACATCAAAATCAAACATTCTTACAGGGCTTGGTATCACTTCTAAAGGTATCATATCTGCTATTATAGAGAATATAGTAGCTAGATCAAAAGAAGCTGGACAAGGTGGATTCAAATCAGTAGGTGCTTTAGCTAAGTTTATAGAGTCATTAGTTTCTTTAGGAGAAGACACAAATGTAGACAGAACCAAGATAATGAAGACACAGATGGCTCTTTGGTCACTTATTAGAATATATGATACAAAAGGGCCTATTGCCTATCTTACATTACAAGTAAAAGAACTTGGAGATGAAATATTTAAGAATAATGTTGTTGGAAAGAATAACTCTTCTCTTAGAGCCATAGAAGATATGGTAGAAGGCATTAGCACTATTGGTAATGATGTAAAGTTTAAAGATGTTGCCTATACTCAGTTGATAGCAACTTATGCTTTAGGTACTACTTGGCTTTATAGGAATATAATAAAGTCTCTTTCTAAGATAAATACCGATGAAGTAGCAAAACTAATAGGTTATAATGGTAATCTTCGATTTATCATGCAAGTTGTACAGAGACTTTCAGCTAATGAATCAACTTCTAAAGATATAAAGAGCGCTACAAATACTTTAATTCAACTTACTATCATGATGAGTGTGGCAAACATAATATCTAAAGTAAGTAAAAATGGAATAGTTGGTATATCTGGTGCTTTAGTTTTCTTAGATAAGCTTGACTTCTTAGGACAGAAGATATTTACAATGCAAGATTCTGCTATTAATGATGAGTCAGTTCCTAAAATAATGAAAAATTGCGAAGATGTTATTCTAAGTTTAGGAAAAATAGCAGTTGTAAGTACTATAGCAGGAATGTTTGTTGACAAAGGAAAAGAAGGAGTATCAAATATGAAGACTATGGTTACTCAACTCAAGTATTTAGTCAACAACATAAATAACAAGAAGAATCCATTAACAGCTTCTAAAGATGATGTATCTAAGATAGAAAGTTGTCAGAAAATAGTAGAAAGCCTTACTAAACTCTCAATTTTAGCTGCTGTAGGAGGGTTGTTTGCTGTCAAGGGACAAGATGGAATAAGAGAATACAAGAAAGTACTTACCAAATTGAAAAGTTTGATAAAGAGAATTCAATCTGATGGACTTGATGTAAAACAAGAAGACATAAAGAAGATAGACAATATAGAGAAGTTAATAGAGAAGTTAACCATAGTATCTATGTTGGGATCCGTAATGAGTATAACTGCACCTTTATCTATAATAGGATTTAAGTCTATGCAGTTGTCAGCTGTAGCAGTAGGTAAGATGATAGATGCTTTAATTGGAATACAGATAGATGATGACTTCTTTGATAAACTTAAAAATATAGGTATTGTTGTAGCTATAGCATCGGCAACAATGTTAGCTGGTGCGGTCATAGGAAAGATTGTTCTTCAGAGAATGCCTGAAATACTTGGATTCACATTTGCTTTAGGAACATTCATACTTGGTGTAATAGGAGCTTACAATCTTGCTACTAAAGGAATGGATGAAGCTTTGAAGCAAACTAAGAAAGTAGCTCTTTTAATATATATGTCAGGAGCTACTCTTCTGTTAGGAGCTGCTATTATGATGATACCAGGTATCTTTACCAATGCTGTTCTTTTCACACTTTCTCTAGCAGCATTTATAGGTGCTGTTACTTTTGCTTATACTTTGGCCAGTGAAAGAATAGAGAGAACTATAGAAATATCAGATTCATTTATAAAGTTGGTAGTAAAGTCTGGTTTGATATTAGCTTTTGGTGCTGCAATCAATGCATTCCTTCCTACTGGTAGTGTTATTGGATTTGCATTCTCATTGACACTATTGATATCTGGAGTTATAACTGCCTATTCAATAGCTAGTAACATGATGGAAGACACTATGTCATCAGCTAAAGAGTTTGCTTGGTTGATAGGTATAGCAGGATTGACATTACTTCTTCCAACTGTATATATGACTAAACATCCAGTTCTGTTTGCAACTGCATTACTGTTTGCTTTAGAACTTGGAACATTTATACTTTTGATGAAATTAGCTTATTCTGGTGGTGACTTCATAGCTAATATGATAGGTGCTAAGTTAGGTGTTGTTCAAAGCACTGACAAGGCTATAGATGATGCTAAGAATTTTGCAATTTTAGTAGGAATATCAGGAGCAATACTTCTGTTAGGTGCTGCTATCATGAATATAGATGGAATGTTCTGGTCTGCTTTAGGATTTACTCTTACTTTAGGTGCATTTTTGTTAGGAATATCTGCAGCTTACTGGGGAGCTAACAAGATACTTGGTGGACAAAAAGGAATGATTATAGCACATGAATTTTCCAATTTAGTTGTATTATCAGCAGCAACGCTATTGGTTGGTGGATTATTTATGATGATACCTAATATGAAAGATGCCACTATATCATTTGCATGGACATTAGGTGGATTCATAACAGTAATAACATTGGCTTATGGGGTTGCAGGAAGAATAATCAATGAGAAAACATTATTCTTAGGATATACATTATCTGCTTTAGTATTAGTCTCTTCTATAGCATTGCTTACTGGTGGAATGCTAATGATGAACTACCCAGATTTAGGTAGTTACATACTTCAGTTCTTAGGATTAGAACTTCTGTTAGTAGGTGGTACTGCTGTCATACTTGGTGTTTTAAGTGTTGTCAAAGGAAAGCTTAAGACAGGTGCTCTAGCATTGATAGGTGTTATTGCTTGTGTTGGACTTGCTGGATATGTAATGATGGAGATAGTGAAGCTTCGAGATAAAATAGGTAATGACTGGGGTGGAATATGGGCTACTATAGGAATTACAATAGCAGTACTATTTGCATTTGCTGGTGGAGTAATAGGTCTTGGATATCTATCAGCTGGAACTGGTGGTTTAGGAGCTTTAGCTTTAGCAGCTGGTGAAGCTGCTTTAGCTGGAATCATTGGTTGTGTATTATTAGCAGGAAAAGCCATGCAAGAGATTATAAAGGTAATGGATATGGCTTCTAAGCTTGAAAGAGTTGATACCTCTATTATAACAGATGATATTAAAGCCATGCTAAGCATTGTTTGGGAACTCAAACCATTTATGAATCCATTGCTTGATATAATGATAGTTGCTGCATCTGGAACTATTGTTAGTTTAGGACACATGATGTCTATGTTATCAAAAGGAATTCAAGACTATGCTAATCTTTCTATACCTATATATGGAGAAGGAGGAAAGATAGTTGGAAGAAGAAACTTGACAGATGCTGACTTTACTGATGCCGCAGAAAATATAAGAACAATAGTTACTATAATAGGTGGAACTATCTTAGATATATACAAAGAGAATCCTACCATATTCTCTAATGGAATGCTTGGAGACTTCTTAGGTATGGACACCCCATTCACCAGAGTGGTGAAATCATGTACAGGAATGGGTAAGATGATTGCTAAGATAGCAGAAGGTGTCAAAGACATGGCTGATCTCAAGATAGCTATATACAAAGGAACAGATAAAGTAGGATATAGAAGATTGACAGATGCTGACTTCAATTCTGCAGCGGCTAACATATCTACAATTGTTACATGCTTAGGATATGCAATATTAGACTTATATGATAATGCTCCTGAAGGAATGTTTGATAGTGGATGGCTTGGAAATATGATAGGAGTAAAGACTCCATTTGGGCGTGTTGTAACCGGATGTACTGGTTTAGGAAAGATGATATCTAGTATAGCTAAAGGTGTCAAAGATATGGCTGACTTGAGAATACCTATATATGGCAGTGATGGAAAACAGAAAGGAACAAGACCACTTGGATACAAAGATTTTAAAGCGGCAGCAACAAATACCCAAAAAATAGTATCATGTCTTGGAAACTCTATTATGGGACTTATGGAAAATAAGGATGCTAAATGGATGTTTGAAGACCAATCATTAGTATTTAAAGATGGAACTTGTTCTAGATTTGCTCAGATAGTAACAGCATTGAAGGGAATTGGATCATTAATATCTGAGACTGCAAAGGGTGTGAAAGATGTAGCTGACTTGAGAATACAAAAGTATGATTCAAATGGAAAGCTTCTTAAAGGCCAATATGAGAAAATACCAGTAGAATCATTGAGACCTAGAGGAACTGTATATAATAATGTAACAGCTTTGATGTCTTGCATACCAGCAGCTGTAATGGCTATATATGATGCTCATAGTAAAGATTGGTTTGAAGATTCTGGGTGGTTCAATCATGATGGCAGTACTAGTCCATTTGCTAAGGTAAAGAACTGTTTAGGTGGACTTGACAAGCTTATTGCTGCTAATGTAAAGTCAATAAAAAGTATTCTTGACTTAAAGTTGGATAAAACTAAGATGAATAATCTTTCAGCTATTATCTCTTTAATGATAAGTTCTGTTCCTGATGCTGTAATAAAAGCAACAATGGATGAGAACCAAGAAGAACTAAGACCATTCTTTGAAGATGCTGAAGACAACATTAAGAAAATATCTTCTAGCTATAGTTCTTATACTGAGCTTCTGAATAATATAGTATCTTCTTATAGGGATATATTGAATTTAAAGTCTAAGTTTGGAAAGGAAGATGATATACATGGATTAAATAAGATAGTAGATGCTGTTTTAACACAACTTCCATTTAGTATGTCTAGAGCTATTCAGAAGATGCCTAATATTAAAGATGATGAGTTATCTTCTATACAAGAACAGTTTGATATATATACTGATATACTGAATGATGCTATCAAGTCTTATAAGAAGATAATTAAATTCAAACAAAAGTTAGAGAAAGAGACTAAAGATAATGCCGCAAGCATAGTTATATCACTCTCTGACATACCTAAAGAGATGGTCAAAGGAATATCAGAGACATTTGTCTACTTGAATACCAAAAATTTGTCTAAGAACATACTGATGTTTGGTCCTATGATGGAGGATTATTATAATGGAATGAAGATGTTGTTTGAAGTTTATGATAAAGCTCCAAAGGATACTTCTAAATATGACAATGTAATAAATGCGGTAAAGGGTATCAATGTAGAAATAAGTAAAGTAAAGAATACATCCCAGTTTAGAACAGAAACTCAAGATGTATCTAAGTTTACTAAATCTATAAATACTTTGGATGTAGCTAAAGCCCAAACAATGACTAATCTCATAACTGCATTAGACCAAATGGCAAGAAGATTAGGTGGTCTTGATAAGTTAACAAATACTTTAGCAAATAAGTTAGCTGTTGTATTGGATAAGCTTGTAAGAGAACTTAAGATATCTGCTAAGACTATAAATCAAGCTGATGAGATGCAGAAGAAACGTCATGCTGCTATAAAGGATTCTATTTCTAAGATAAGTACACTGTTGAACAAACCAGTAGAAGTAAATGTAAAGCAAGTACAAGATACAGAAAATTCAAATATGCAATATAGTGACACTTCTACTCCTGGACAAAACAGTGCTGAAAGAGATGAAACTCCAGCAGGAGGTAATCCATTGAATAGTCAAACTCAACAATCTAAAGAATAAAAATATTCAGAATATTAGAATATGTTTTCATTACCAGGAAAGAGAGATGGGTTCAGATTGATATTACCAGATGAATTCATTCCAGATGAGATACAAGAAAAATACACTAAGATACTGCAAGATTCACATAGTTTCATAACTAAACCAATAGAATTCTTGAATGAGACAATACAGAAAGTAGAAGTACTTGGATTCTCATCTGGTACTGTGGCTCAACAGCAAACTAATCATGGAAACCCCGTAAGGCTTCCAGGAAGAACTGAACAAAATTGGATGCAAGGAGGTGCTAGTGATGTAAATTACAGAAGTGTTGCTAGTCCAGCAGCTTTAGTAGACCATACATTGAACATAGATTTCAGGCATACTTTAGGATATGTAAACTATTTCTTATTGTTTGAAAGCTTTTGCTATCAATACTGTAGAGATACAGAAAATTTAGATAAGAATCTTGACTACACCTTTAATGTTGATCTGTTAAATGAAAATGGATGTGTATATTCTAGAATTGTATTAGATCATCCAGTTATAGATGGAGTAGATATGTTGCAATTTGACTATACTCAACCATTGGCACAATCTGCTACATTCAGATGTGTATTCAAATATTCTAACTTTGACTATCAGTTCATTCAAACAGATGCTAACAACAGATTTGAAGAAGTACAACCATTTGACAAACCTATAGAAGAAAGTGTAATCATTAAAAAGAAAGATGATACAGGGTTTAAGAATTACCCTTATTCTAGTATATCAGTACATGGTAATACAACAGATAATCTTGATTTGAATCATGATCCAGGATTAAATGATGATTGTGGGCCATCTGATAATTCTAAAACTTATATTGATTATGATGGTTCACCAATAGAACAATGACATTCACTAGGTATACATAGGGTACCCCTGTTAAGCGCCTGGGTCACACAGGGAGCGGAAGAATATGCTTCAGTATATTCTATAACCTAAGATGATTTTAACGTCCCTGTGTGACTTTTTATAAGTGATGTTCATTGTTTTTGAAATTTTTAAAAATCATTTCTATAATAAATTTGAACAATTTAAATAAGAAATAACATGAAACGTGAGGATAGAAAGAAGTTTGAAAACGTCAGTTTGTTTACATTTGATGAAATGTTGAATGGAAAATTAGATAGATGGGAATCTTGTACATTGAATGGAAGAAATAGTCCAGCATTAGTATATTCTTTAGTAATTGATATGTTCAGATATATTGGAGATACAAGACCTGAAGAACAATTGCTTAATGAATGTAAAACCGATAGAGATTGGTTTCAGAAACATACTTGGACTACAATCCAACATAATAAATGGAGAGAAGAGCATCTTATTCCTGTAATTATGAAGAGAATGAAATTGCCAAAGTATCGTGCAGAACGAGAGAGTTCTTGGTTTATGTTGCAATGGTCATTTAAAATTGAAGACTAAGATTAAATTAACATTTTTTAATTTGAAATTCATGAAATCAATTTACATATTTGCACATTTTTATTTATAAGTAAATATGTAAATTGATTTCATGAATGTTTTTATAGGAATTGATCCATCAATCAACAGTACTGGTATGGCAATAAGAACTGATACTGGTTTCTGTAGATTTTTCATAATAAAAGGAGATAAGCTTACAAAGAAAGAAAAGAATGCTCAATCAGATAATTCTGAAATTTTTGAATATTGTTTATATCAAAAAGAAAATGTAAAAGATACAAACAATGCACATGAGCGTGAACTAGCTAAAGCACATAATTTGTCAACAATTGCAGATACAATATATAATATCATAGAAGAACTATTACAGCAATTCAGAAAAAGCAGTACTATTAATTCGGTAACAATATGTATGGAAGGAATATCTTATGGTTCCATCCATAGTGCTGCAGTAATGGATCTTGCTGGATTGAACTATCTGATAAGAGACAGATTGCATCATCATACTGTTGTTGGTACTCTTCTTGTAACACCACCAGCTGAAGTAAAAAGGTTTTACACAGGTTCTGGTAATGCAAATAAGGGGTTAATGATTTCAACATTCAAAGGTTCATTTCCAGATTTTGATTTACCCAAGCTAGATGATATCGCAGATTCTGACTCGATGGCAAAATATGCAAGGGATTGGTTTGAAAAGAATCAATAATGTTTCTATCTTAATAACATGATAAATGAGATAGAATATAATATAGAAAATATAGCAAAAGAAGTACTTGGTGATGATTTTAAGTTTAGAGAGAATCAACTTGAAATTATTGCAAAGATAGTACGTAATTGCATAGAAGAGAAAAGTAATCACCAGACCCATTTGGTTCAAGCACCTACTGGTACTGGTAAGTCAATAATCTTAATAATATCTGCATTAGTACTTGCAGAATGCTACAACAAGAAGAGTTTTCTTCTCTGTTCTGATCTTTCTTTGTGGAAGCAATATGATGACTTTATTGATTCACATGAAAAGCTGAAGTATAAGATTGGAAGAATAAAAGGATCTGCAAATTATGTTTGTCAGAAAAACAACAAAGAAGTCAATAAAGGAGAATGCAAGATAGCTAAGGTTTCTTGGAAAACTTTGATTGATCCGGAATTAGCTGATGATTGTGGATATGATTGTGCAAGATGGTGCCCTTACATTAAAGCAAGAAAGCAAGCTATGCGATCTGATATCACTATTATGACGTATCAGATGTATTTCAGAGCAGTAGCTGGGCATGTAGAGGTAAATCCAAATGCTTGGTATGTTCGCCCTATTGTATTTTGTGATGAGTGCCATAATATTCCTAATTTGCTTCAAGGTTCATATTGTCCACAATTGAAAGATACAAATCTTTCTAAATTATTACATATATATGATTATGCAATAAGTTTGAATAATGATATGTTTGCTGATGAATGGCAAGAAGAATTGTCAAGTCTTTCAACAGATATTTCTTGTTCTCATAATCAGTTGAAGGATAATCTTGAGGCTCTGTTCAATTCTATATATGAATGCAATGACAATACTGTTCTTGATAGAATAAAAGAATATGCATATAAGATTAGTATGTTCAATGGTGTTGTAGATAAGATAATGGAAAAACTTTCTGCAAACATCAAAGGAAAGGGTTATGTTTCAAGTACAGAATATGAAGTATATGAAGAATGTGAATGGCAAAAGAGACATGAAACTATGCTTAAAAATTACTTCAATATTGTTGCTGTAGAAGAAAATAAGGATTATGTTGTTGTAACACCAAATGAACATACTATAGAAATGTTCAATCATAAAACCGGAAAGATTGCTAAGAAAAAGGAAAAGACTATAGACTTACAATGTGCAAAAGAAGATTATATTGCACAAGCATTTTTGTTGCAAGGTCCTGAACATGTTGTTATGACTTCAGCTACTATAGGAAATATGAATAGCTTTTCTGAAAACCTTGGTATTGTTGATCCATTGGAAGATAATCTTCCATCATTGTTTGATTTCACAAACAGTCCTATATATGTTCTTTCAAGATGGAAAATGAGCCAGAAATTCAAAGATGAAAGTTTTCCACATGTACAAGCTGCTACTTATGAACTTTGCAACAGATATAAGAATAAGAAAGGAATCATTCAGACTTGGACTTATGACTTAGCAAAGAAGATATATGAAGAAGCTCCACAGGATTTGAAGGATAGAATGCTTTTGTATAATGATGCAAAAGAAAAGAGAGATTTGATAGATTACCATAAGAATACCGATTCTGATACAATATTGGTTGGCCCAACATTGAATGAAGGTATTGACTTACCAGGAGATGAATGCAGATTCATCATTATGATTAAGATGCCATATCCATATCTTGGATCTCGACTGGTTCAACGTAAGAAAGATTTGTATGATGGTTGGTATCAAAATGAAACATTGCGAACTATTGTTCAAAGTATTGGTAGAGGTGTAAGATATGATGGTGATTGGTGTCAGACGTATATCTTGGACGGCAGTTTTAACTTCTGGTTTTATCAGATGAAATCTTCAATCCCACTAGAAACACAAAAGAGATTCAAATTTTACAGTTAATTAACTTATGAAATCATTACAAGAATATATAGATAGATATGAAGTAAATTATGACAATCCAAGATTTTGGGCTACAACAGAAAGATTGTCAATAGATTGTGAAGATTTATTTGGAAATGTTCCACTTACAAGTAAAGAAATATTTTGCAATACTTGCAATATGATAGAAGAAACTTTGATAATGAGTCATTCTTCATCAAAACTTCAAAATGAATTACAAAAAATATTTAGTAATTTAAAGTTTGAAGATGTAGTTGACAAAACAAAAAACGATAATGCAAAGTCATTCAAAACTATATTTGATAATGAAAAAGATGCACAACAATTTTATAATCCATCTAGAAAGACAGAAATAGGAAAGAAAATAATCATACTGATGAATTTTTTTAACTATAAGTCATCTTCAAAATCAAAGAATATAGTTGAAGTAGAACCAGTATTTTCAAATAAAGCCAATGATATAGTTCGTAAGAATCATGGGATTATGTATCATTTATGCGATAAGAAATTTACAGAAAAAATATTGAAAGAAGGATTAAGATGTAAGAACAATATGTATAGGGCAATACCTTCAAGAATATATTTATATTGCTGTGTTGACATTAGAAAAAATAAAAATGACTTCATGGATTTCTTAAAAGAATTAAAATATGATCTTTCAGAATGTGACTTATTGAAAATAGACATAATGAATGATGAAATGATTAAATTTCACAATGTTTCAAACTTTTATGTTGATGACAATATGGAGTCTAAAAATGCAATATACACATACAACAATATTAGAGCATCATGTATAAAGAAGATTAATCTAAATACTATCATATATGAAGGTTTGACAATTCTTGAAAATAATGATGATAGTCCACTTCAAAAGTTCTTCAATAAGCATGGTATTGTGCCTGAAAAGATAAGTCCAAGTTCTAAGGTAAATCAAATTGGATTTTCTGAAAAAGAACAGGCTTGGTATGGGTGGAGCCATCGAGCAATCTATGGGTTTAAAATAGGAGCTAAAGCAGGCCCTAGTAAAGTTGGATATGAAACATTGAAACAAGAGAATGGTCCATTGGAAGCTAAGACCTTAGATGATTGCAAGAAGATGGCTATAGCTTTTGCTAAAGAAATATCATAGAAATTTTTGAAATTTTAATTAAAAAATCTATATTTATTTTGTAAGTTAATTTTAAAAACAGAATAAATATGGATTTTTTAAATTTTATTAAAGAAAGTTCACCGGAGTTAAATAAGATTCTTGAAACAGAATATCAGAATTATCTTAATTTTCAGAAACCATTAGAATTCTTGAAGGTAGGTCATATATATGAGAGCAATTCTATCAGGTATGGTGTTGGAGGTGTTAGATTCAGATTCATTATTACAGCAGTTGCTCCATTTCTCAAGAAAGGTTGTAACATTACTGATCCTGAACCAATTTATCATATCATTTCATTAGATGAATTAGGTGAATACGACCCAATGGAAGATGATGTTCATTGGGAATCTATAGATAAGATTTATGAAATGGTCTTGACAGATGTTACAGATGAATATAAAGATAATGATAAGATAGCTAATTGGATTCACCCAAAACCATTCTGGGAATTCTATTGGGATGTAGATAAGAAACGAATTTTCAAAGTACATACATCAACTTGGTCTTATTCTGATGGTTGTTGGGATGGATACAGATACAAACCAAAGAGATGTCACAGAGCTGAGTGTTATGTACAGCCATTATATGTTAATGAAGTAAATAATACTATAGAATCAGAATGTTCTTATTCATTGATTAGATTAGGTGCTGACAATACATGTTGGTGTGTCGATACTGGAAAGAAAAGAATAGGTGGATGTTGTGATGGAAGATTTGAAGGTAAGTTCAATAAGAGAACTGCTTGTTCAAGGGTAATTGGAGTACCTTACTTTAGAATGCTTGATAAAGTATTTAAGACAAAAGAAATTGAATATGTTACATCATTCAAACCTTATCCATTCACTTCATTGTCACTTTAATTTAACATGAAAAAGAAAGTATTATATATCTATGGTTATGGTAGTTCGCCTGAATCAAATACATGCAAATGGCTAAAGAATAATCTCCCAAATACAATTGTATATAGCTTTGAATATGTTCAGACAGATCCAGAGAATTCTATTCCATATTTATGCTCTTTAGTAAAAGAGTTGGATATCGATATTGTGATTGGTTCTAGTTTAGGTGGGTGGTATGCTATGCATATTGCAAGTATTTGTTCATTACCAAGCATCCTCATTAACCCTGTTACAGATTCTACTTTAGAGCAAGTTGTAGATTATGTTTCAAATCATGATACTCATATTGTAGAAAATCTTGTAAAGTATTCTGAAGAACATCCATTATTTGAAACTGATGAATATTGGACTGGTTATCGATGGGATGATGCTGAAGATGGATATTATTCTGTATTGATATGGAGTGATGATGATGAAGTAATAAAGAGAACAAAAGTATTACCTACAGAGTTTCACAAAAATATTTTGACTAAATATATTGTTCCTAATGGTAAACATCAGTTGAATAATGATGAAAAGATAAAATATGTATTACCAGCATATAATAATTTAATAAATACAATTATCCCAAAAGTCAATAATTTTTATAAAAATACAATGGTTATGCCATGAAGAAATTAATTCAATACGTTGAACAATATATTTGTCCAACAAATAGATTATATATTAAAGAGCATTATATTACAGGAACAGATAAAGAATCAGTATCTAAATTGGTAGATAAATATGGGGATGATATGTTTGCAATTATAGAATATGGATATAGAGATATTGGTGGTTGTTCAGGAATTGAGAAGAAAGAAGATATTGTAAATAAAGCAGATTTTGCTAAGCTATATAGAAATGAAGGTAAGATAGTTGCTGTTGCATTGTATGCTGATAAGAGACATCCTAATGCTGGTTCAGATGTTTATTTGAATGACAGAACAAAGAATCGAGGTAGAAAGATAGTTGCAGTAGCTGCGTCAGAAGGAAATTCTGAATATCTAAAGAAGATATTGACAGAAGATTTCAAGAGGATGGAAAGAAATGTATGGGGTGAATTCTCTTCAAAAGCTGCAACATTTGCATTACGTTGTGGTGCATTACCTATCCCAATAGAGGCAGCAGAAGCTATCATGGATCCTAAGAAATTCTATGATAAGAAAGAAGATGGATATTTCTATACAAGAGATATTAAAGGTCACAACCATACAAAGATAATGATGGGAAATCATATTTTCTACAATCATAATGTAGATGAGAAACTTACAGAAGAAGATATTCAGAAGTTTAAGAAACTAGCAATAAAATATGCTGCAGAAGATGAAAAACTAAATCATATTTAACATGGCAGAAAATCAATTAAAATATACTCCTACATTATTCATATTAGTGATGGGAGCTAATGCTGAAATTTGTAAAGATTTTACATTTGAAGATGAGTTTAATTTAGCATTAGAAACATGGGCTAAAGAGCTTCCAGAAAATGTTAATATTGTGTATTATGATGGTGGAGCTTATATGAAATCTGAGTTTAAACAATATAAAGATTATAAAAACGTTTGGCATTTGCATCTTGCTTGTGAAGATGATATGCAATATACATTTAAGAAAACTTGGATAGCATATAGATTTATTGCAGACAAGTATTCTCCAGATTGGATATTCAGAACTAATACAAGTACTTATGTAAATATCAGAGTTTTGAATGATTTCATAATGAAATATGCTGATCCAAAAATCACTTATGGGTCTGATTTGTATTCTCTATCTGAAGCTTGTTGCCCTTATCCACTTTGCATATATCCAAGAGGAAATGGAATTCTTACAAGTAAGGAAGTATATGATAAAGCAATCATAAAGAATGGTATTTCTTTTGCTTATCAGACTATTTGTGATGATATTGTGTTTGGAAACCTTATCAACACTTACAACATCAATGAAGGTAGAAAATATATTGACTATATTGGAGGATTGCCACATGCTTGGTATAAGTGTGTTGATGTTGAATTTGATAATGGTCATAAATTAAGTAAGTTTGGTGATTCTAGATTGAACTACAACGATTTTGTAACTATTACTGTCAAGAAATATCGAGAAAGAGAGAAGGAAAAAGAACATTATCTTGAACTCCATAAAAAGATAAAATCAGATCATTTGATGAATATTGTAGAACCAATATGGACAAATGAAATGCTTGAATACACTAAAGATCCATCAATCTTTATAGGATCAGTCCTAGGCTATATTGATATTGACAAATGGAAATCTATGGATAAAAATTCCTTATTCCTATATGAGCTTGGTCATAAAGCTTCTGATGATGAACAACATTACAAATATAAAGAAATTCAAGGATATAATTTTTTCTAAAAAATTTTGAAATGAATATAACAGAAATTTTCAATATTTTAGTAAAACCAAACATTGGTCATACTGTTACAATTAAAAATGCAAAAGAAGGATGGTATGGTGAAAAATTTGTTATTAGTGATGTTACCGGTATTTTAGAGGAATGCAACACCTATAAAGATCATGTTGGTAAAGGACCAATGTCATTTTACTTGAAGGTAAATGGAGATATTTATGATGTAACGGATAGGGATTTTTATTTTCCGCATAAATAAATTTAAAATATTTAAAATAATTTGAAATAAATAATAAAAGTTCTATATTCATAATGTTAATGAATGTAAGTAGAACGCTTCACGTTCTTTAGAACTGAAGTTAGAACTTTAATTTTTATGAATATGAATATTTTAAATGTAGAAAAAATTTTCACTGATACAATAAATTCAAATATTGGACGTGCCGTTACTATAAAGAAAGTAAATGAAGAGTGGAATGGAAAGGAGTTCATTACTATTGATGTTACTGGTATTTTAGAAGGATGTGAAACTTATACAGATTATGTAAATGATGGTTCAATATCATTCTATTTGAAAGTAGATGGAAATACTTATGATGTAACAGATAGAGATTTTTATTTTGTATAAGTAATTATAGAGAAGCAAAATATGAAGAATTGTACAGAATTAGATAAGTTTAATTTGGAATTGGTATTGCAAGCAATTTTATGGTATGGTACAGGTTATCATAGCCGCAATACTACCATCAAGATTGATTTGCTAAAGGATATTTTTGAGATAACTACAGCAGAAGATTTGCAGAAGCTATACAATTTGTTAGGTGATAAGTCTAATAGAATTTATGGTACATGTTTTGCAGATGGTACAGTAGAAATGTATCCTATTAATGAATGTCCTATCTATCTAGTTTCACATGACCTAGCATTGACTAATCGTTCTATCATATATTCTTTTAAGGATGACCTTGATGATGCTGGTATTTTTGTTACAGAATTCTTTACGGATTTACGAGATTGCCTATAAATTACCCAGGATGGCGCCTGGGTCACACAGGGAGCGGAAAAATATGCTTCAGCATATTCTATCAGCTAAGACAATTTCAACGTCCCTGACACAATAATTTAAGTTATTTAAGTTTAACACTATGAAAACAAAAAAGAGAACTTTCAATTGAAGGTTCTCTTTTCTTTTATATTATTTATCCTCTTATTTGTTTTCAAGCATTGCAAGTTCTTTGCTTAATGTAGAAAGAATAGCAATTTTTGTAGGATCATTCTTATAAGATTCTGCAAGTTGCTGTATCTTCATACGACGAGATTCAATTTTTGCATCTTTATTCGCTTGCAGTTGTTCATGAATTTTGGCATAAGAATCAGGGTCTTCTTTCTTCAAATCTTCATCAATACGAGCTTGATAGTTTTCACGAAGATTGATGTTAGTCAAAGACTTGATTTGGTCCAATGCTTCATGCATATATTCAAAATTCTGGCATTCATTACATTTTACTTGTGCACTACGATTCCAAGTTAGTGTAACATTCTTTTTACCTTCTACAATTGTAGCAATACTACCATCTGCACATTCAAGGATCTTAGCAGTATCTACTTCACAAATGTTATCCATTCCTTCTTGTACAGTAGCTACATTTGCTACGATATTCATGAAGTTAGTTTTTGTTCCACCAAACATAGTAGTAGAGAGGTTGTCACAATAAACTTTAAAGTCTACTGTATTGTTGAATGATTCATCTACAATGCCATCCTTCTTAAGTTGAATACCAGATTCAGCAAGAACAAAAGTAAATGGCTTTTCACCAAAGTTAGGAGTCCAAGTAAATACAAGACTTTCATCTACCTTTTCAAAGTTAGGAAGAAGATAGTTGATAGTGTTGAATGTTTGATCTTCACACATCTTATTTTCTACTTTACCTTCTTTGATACAATAAGTAAGTCCATTTACACAGAACCAAGTTTCATCTTCGTTTACAATGGCATAAGACAATGGGTTGATGAGAGAATATTGCTGTGTACGTACTTCATCAACATGCATTGTACCATATACTTCTTTACAAATGTTTCTGAATTCTGGAATGTACTGGATGGATTTTAGTGCTCCAGCCTTAATATACTGTACTACTTCTGATTCATTCATTTCAAGAAGCTTTTCTGCTGTCTTACAACCTTCCTTAGCAATATAACCATAAGGATCATTAGAGTTTTCAATGATCTCACATGCACTTGCAATCTTCCAACTTATCTTGTTTTCTGTTACATACTTCAGAATTGACTCTAAAATAGAAGCAATGCCATTGTCATACTTGTGGTTGCATGCTTCAGATATGAAACCATTGACAAGGCCGTAGCTTGCTGGATTTGTGTAAAGATAGCCACGATAAGATTTCAAGAATTCCTTACCTGACTCAGTGATAGCCTCTGTCATGTTGAGCTTTTCAGCAAATTGAAGGCCTTTAATCAAATTTAGATTCATTTTAGTTTTTGGTATAATTTATTTATGACTAGGTTCGGATGAAACCGAAACACTTAATTTCTATTTTATTAAAGTACAAGATTTAATTCTTAGTTGTTTAAAAATAAAATAATCTATGGTAAATTTGGATTTCATAATTGATTGCTTGGCTTCATTAAATACTATGAGAAATGATGTTGAATCTATGAAAAACATCAACGTTCTTTCTGGTATGATTAAAGAAGCTATATTAGGCAATCAAACAATATATATTACTGGAATAGGTAAGCCAGGATATATAGCTCAAAAGAATGCTGCTACATTGAAATCAATAATGGTTGATGGGCAATTCATAGATGCGTGCTTAGCAGGACATGGAGATTTAGGACCTATTTCAGTTGATAAACCATCTTTGTTGATTGCTATGTCAAAATCTGGATGTTCAAATGAACTTTATGTATTGTTCAAATATATGAAACAATTACGCCCAAAATGTAAAATTGTAATGATTTGCATGTCAAATGAAATGCAATTGAATAAAGTAAGGTCATGTAAAGATATTGATTTTATTTGCCATATAAAGACAGATCCAGGAGAGTTGGATGGATTTGGAATTGTACCAGCTACATCAAATATTATATTTGAAGCAGTAATGTCTACAGCTATATCTGGTGCATTCAAATCGGAAGAGCTTGGCATAGTAAATATGTGTGAAAGATTACAAAAGAGCCATCCATCTGGAACATTGCAATCAAAAGTTACTAATCTTTTGAATACCTTAAGAAACTAATCTATATTAGTATTGTCTATATTAGTATTGATTTAAAATTAATGAAAATGAAAAAGAATTGTTTATTTGTTGTTCAGTCACATTATTCAGAAAGCCATTATATGGAGCTTAACTTAGAGTTAGTTTTTCCATTCTATTTGGTCACAGATGGAGAAAAAACTATAATTGAGAGAAAGATTGATAGGTTGCTTGATAGATATGATGGTGATATTTATGTTTATGAAGCATTTCATGAATATGCTGAATTGCTGAATTCATTTCTTTGTCATAATAGAGAATCTTATGATAGAGTGCATGTAATTTCTGAAATTGACCGAATGGGTGATTTGACAAAAACTTTTTCCATTGAATGTTGGGATAAAGGTATTAGAGAAGAATTTGACCAAAAGAAATATCTTAGGGATTTGTCAACCAAAAATACATGCAGATATTTCAATCAAATTAAAATTGAAGATGATAAAGTAATTAAGATTGCGAAGACAGAAGATGCTATCAAATTACAAAAGATTGAAAATGATTTCTATGACAGATATAGCAATATACCATGTTTGTGTGGAAAACAAGGATATGATGAAAACAAACATGAATTGATTTTGAATAAAATTGATGGAGTAACAGCACAAGAATGGTATTATAAAAATGGTGATTTTAAGAAATTGATTTCTAATGTAATCAAAGCTTTACATACCATTAATGATGTTGATATAGATGTAGATGATGAAGATGAAGATATCAGAAGAGCATTTTATAATGAACTGATTGCAAAAATATATACAAGAGTAAATCCATGTAAGAAATTGATTGATTATTTCATTGAAGAAACTGAAGTAAGATGTATTGATTATATGCCAATTACAACACATTTTAATGTATTGATGGATGCATTAAAGAAATGGTATGATAATAATGAAATCAATTTCAACGCATGTCTTTGTCATGGTGACCCAAATACAGATAATACAATGATTGATAAAGATGGTAATGTAATCTTTATTGATCCTCGTGGATATTTTGGAAATCTTAAGACAATTGGATTAGGAATGGCAGAATATGATATTGCAAAATTCTGTTATGGACTTAATGGATATTCAAGATTTAACAGTGCTCCTTATGTCACAATTGAAGAAATTGATTATTCTGATGGTATGAATCTTAAATTGAAATATCCAAACGGTGATTTTTCTTCAATTACACAAATTGATTTAGATGATATGCCAATTGATACAAATATAAAGATTATCGTTGGTATTATTTGGATGAAATTGACTTCATATATCATAAATGATCCAATGAAAAGTGTAATTGCTTATCTTTATGGGAATGCAATTTGTACAAAGTATTTGAAAGAATTAAAATATCTAAAGTAATGAACATCACTTGGTTCTGTTCAAGAAATAAAGTTAAAATTAAAATTGGGATATCAAACGCGGTATCCCAATTTTGCTCCAACTGCTGTTAAAATCAATCGACTTGTCATCAAGCTACCTAATGGACCCTTCAAATCAATTCCAAGAACATTAGCAACAGTTTTCATTATTGTAGGACCAACAGTAAAAGCTGCAGCACCAGCAAATAAACCAGTAAAAAGTCCTTCTTCTATTGGCTTACCTTGCTCTTTAGATTCTTGTAGTGATTTAATAATGTCATCATAAACCTGAGATTCATTTATAGGTTTCTCAAGATATTCATTTATTTGTTTCATTACACTTCTATGATTAATCTGAAATTATATCATTTGTTGTTTTCTTTTTCTTGGAATCTTCTGTTACCATTCCTTCACAATAAGTGTGAATTTGATTAGTTTGATTACATGGTACCTCCGTTATTACTGTTTCCATTGTCTTTATTGTCATTATTTTTGTTTTCTTCAGAATTACCTGATTTAGCTTCTGCTTTCATTGATTTGATAATATCAGCAATCTTTGGTCCTTTTGTCTTGGACCATCCAGATGATTGGTATCCATAAGGTTTCAAACCATCTAACAAGAAACTGAAATCAGATGAAAATTCTGTTATCAAAACTTTACAAGTTGAATCAAGTTGCTTAGTTAATGTGGCAACCTTTGCTTGTGTATTAGCAAGACATCCAGCCACAGTAGTTGGTATCAAGAAACCACCATCAAAGAAACTGTCTTTTGCTTCTTCTTGACCAGACATGACTTTAATCCATCCTTTAACTGTTGTTTCAAAAACCGGCCATTGCTTGAATGTACCAGCATCACCTTTTACAGATTTGTTTTTATTATCTTGTTGATTTTGGTCATTATTTTGCTGATCATTATTCTGGTTGTTATTTTGCTGATCTTCTGCTTCTAAAATCAAATCACTTAAACTTTTCATCCTTAATGTTCTGTAAGTTTATTAAAAATAAATTAATATCTTCTTTATTGAAGAGTTCAACATAATTCAAATTGTTCTTCTTTGCTGTTTCTCTTTTCTTTGGGTCTCTATCAATCCAAGTCTGTATTGCATTATTATAATATTTTGTATTCTTAATTTTCCATTTTTTTAATATTTCTTGATCTTCTTCAGAATTATAATCAAATGGATGTTTTCCATGGGTCCAAGAACCTTGAAATTCTATAAACATGTCTAATTCTGGTATATAAAAATCGCAATTCCAAGGATATCTATCATCTTTATTATATTGAGCAATTACTGATGGGAAAATTAATTTTATTTCTTTATATAATTTATTTTCTATTTTAGATGTATTGAATGTATGGTTTTTTCTTTTTGTTTCATTTATTTTATCTTGCATTTCTTTAGAAGACATTAATTTTGACATATAATCAGAATATTCTTCTGTTTTACTATAACTATATACTCCATACTTTTTTAAACAAGTTTGTTTAATTTTTTCCTGGACACTATCTATTTTAAAAGAACAATCAACCCCATATCTTTCTAAACATGTTTGTTTAATCTTTTCTAATGATTCCTTTGAGCCTCCTCCATTTGTTAACCCATATCTTTTTAAACATGTTTGTTTTATTTTTTCTAGAGCTTGTTCTGAGCCTCCTCCATTTGTTACACCATATTTTTCTAGACATGTTTGTTTGATTTTTTCTTTTACTACATCTGCTTGTGAAGAAAATTCTACTCCATATTTTTCAAGACAAGTTTGTTTTGATTTTTCTCTAAATTCTTTAGATTGTAAAATATATTCTACTCCATATTTTTCTAAACAGGTTTGTTTGATTTTTTCTTTTACTATATCTGCTTGTGTAAAAAATTCTACTCCATATTTTTCTAAGCAGGTTTGTTTGATTTTTTCTTTTACTTCAGGAATATTTAAATTGCTTTCTACTCCATATTTTTCTAAACATGTTTGCTTTGATTTTTCTCTATTAGTATAATGTTCTACACCATATTTTTCTAAACATGTTTGCTTAGCTTTATATTTAACTTTATTTGATTGTTGAGCATATTCTACACCATATTTTTCTAGACAAGTTTGTTTATATTTATTTAATCTATTTAATGAATATCTACATTGATTTGAACAATAGGTTTTCCACATTCTTGAAGGTTTACCTAAAAATTTAATAGGTTTACCACAGTTTTCACATACAGGTCTTACATCATATCCAAAATTTATTCTATATACAGTTTCTTTTAATGATTGACTATCATTATATCTATTAATAAGATATTCATATATTTCTTTTGGGAAATGTGTTTTTTCAAAATCTAAAAATTTCTTTGTATATAACTTATTTAGTTTTGTAAAGAAATATTCTTTTATAAAATTATCATTAATTTTGTTCTCCATATTTTTATATGCATTTAATGGTATCTAAATTCAATAAAGAAAATAGATACCATTAAATTTTATTTATCTTTATTTAATTAAAAATAAATAATCAGAACTTGTGGCCTCCTCGGAGGGATTGATTACGCATTTGCTCTTTAATCATCTTCTCACAGAGCTTCAATTCTTCATCATTTTCCGCATTTTCATAAATCCTCGAGCAAGTGATAAATGACCTTATACTCACTTCAATCGGTTCCTTATCTTCTACTAACTTTTCAAGGAAATTCATTGCTTTAGCTTTAGATGACATAGAAAGATGCTCTGGTTCAATCTTTGGCATCAAATCTCTTACAATACCAAGCAAATCTGATACAGAGAATTCAAGTGACTGGGTGAATGCTCTATTTCGTAATGCTGTATCAATTTGACCAACATTATAGTTTGTGATTACAATAACACCACACTTATTGTAATGTGACTTAGGAACTGGTGTACCTTCATCATCTTTAAGTTCTCCAGAAATCTTATATGATACAAGACGTCCTTCATCATCAGCAGTAGAATCTAGTGCAGCTTTAAGAATATTAATACTATCCTCAGGTGCCTTTGGACCTACTAATGAGTCGGCATCATCAATAACAACAATATCACCTTTACCTTTATTGTTATAAAGTGTTAAATAAAGCTGACGTGGAGAACACTTACCTTTAATTACATTATCACCAGTCATAGTATATCCAGCGGCTTTCAACTGTTGCATAATACGATAAGTCTTACCAACACCAGGTGCACCGCAAAGAATTACAGCAGGTTGAATTCCTTTTATAACCATCTTAACATACATCTGCATTTCTTTGAATGCTGTCTTAGGATCTGACTTAGCTATCTCAATTTTCTTTTGTACTTCTGCAGCACCAGGAATACTAGATGATACTGAAACATTTTTCTTCACAGAACATTCAAGATCTTCCAAAGATGTAGCACCGCCTTTAATGGCATTCAATATCTGTCGATATTCTTTATAGAGAGCTTTACCAACATCTGGATCAGTATTTGCTTTCATCTTAGCATATACTTCTTTCTTACGATCTTCAAGCTCTGTTTCATTTATCCATTGATATGTATCACCAACTTTCTTATATTTGTGGCCAAGATTCAAATGATACTTTTCAATAACCTTATCTTCAGAAATTCCTTCATAAATATGATATTTCTGGGCACCAAAATACATGTCCCAAGAAACACATTCATTCTTGGTATCATATACTTTACGGCCAAGCTTTACTGCTTCTTCTGATGAAATATCAAACTTACCACTATTTATTACACTAGCAATTACCGGAATATAATAAACAATACTAGCACCCATCATCTTAATCTCAAGCTGAGATTTAACACTACTCATAGCCTTTGTACCACTATCATTCAAAAGGAATTGTGTGGTATGTTCTTCATCAAAGAATATGGTTGAATATGGTACCATAGATTGGCCACTCTTCAAAAAGTTAATACCAAATATTAATGCAATCTTGTTAACTTCTTTATTGGAAACCATATAAATGACTGTACTGCAATCATTACCATCTACTTTTAAATCATATATACCCAAAGACCATACATGTCCTATGGTAATTTCTTTCTTCAATATGTTGAGAATTGTCTTCTTTGCTTTATTATAATCTTTCTCTTTAAATGCTTCATTCATCCACTGAGAAGATTCTTCTAACAATGTTTTCTTATTTACAAAATCTAAAAATGACATGTCTTTATTTTACGTAATTTGATTTTTTATCTTTTACAACTTCATAGTTGTTTCCCTTTTCTGCATCTGCTACAGCTTTCTTAGCTTGAGCTTCAGTGTCACAAACAGTAATGATAGTACCATCATCTTTGTCTTTTACAACAAATACTTCAGCTTCTTCAAAAACCAAAGCATCATTTAATGATTCTAATAAACTTTTCATTTTATTTATTCTAAAGATATCTTTATAGATAAAAATATGATTTATTTAATAGCACCACTATCAAATTTTCCATTTTTCATTCTATTTAAAGCAGAACCTTCTTTATCAGGATAACTGCTTGGTTTAGAACCTTTTTCTTGACCTGCTTTATCTGTTTGTGGCATTTCTCCTCTAGACGGAGCATTATCTTCTGGATAGTTATTTATCTTTACATTCCAAATATTGTCACAGATAACTTGCAATGCTTTCTTTCTTATATCTTCACCTTTATCTGTATCAATGTTCATTTTCTGTAAGAATATTTTAGCAGGTTCTTCTTGTAATTTATCATCTACATATTCATGAATCTTTTCTCTATCCCATTCTTTATCATATAAATTAGGACCATTTGTCTTTCCTGATGGTATTTCAGGATCTTTATCTCTAACTGCTATAGCTGCTGCAATATTACCTTGTACGGCTTTCAACATTTGGATAGGGCTTATATCAGCATCATAGTCAAAGCATACCATTTCACCTTCCGGATTAATCATAGCACATTCTGACCAACGATGATGTCCATCTATTACATAATTACCTCTAAATGTCACTAATGGCATACCAGCAGTAATGATTTCATCTTTAAACAAATCTTTCATATTGTCAGGATTAGTAAGACTATGTTTTACAGATTTATCAACATCTATTTCATTTTGTGTTGGTCTCAATTTCAATGGTTTGATAAGCTTTACTTTGAATACAAACTTTGTATCTCCTAAATCTCCACCAAATCCATCTTCAAGTAATGTCTTAGCTTTAGGATCATCAAGCATTTTGTTAAGTATCTTTACATAATCAGGATATTTCTTTCCCTTAAGCCACTTTTCTAATTCTTCTTTGCGTTCTTTATTAGAATGTGTTGTTCTTGCATTCTCAAATATGTAATCTTCTAATCCTACCATTTTATTTACTTATCAAATCTGATTTTGTCTTTTCTGTCCAATATTCAGAATTGTCATATATTTTCTTTATGAACTTTTTATTTCCTAAATATTCAAACAGTTCATAATTAAAATATAGATAATGATCTTTATCATTTAATTTTTCTGATTGGAATCGTATAGTACACATATTATCACTAAGCTTATCTATTGTTGCAAGTATGTATATCTTTTCTGTGTTTCCATCTATGTATGAATATCTATATGAATAATGTTTCAGTTTATCCATATCATGTTTCTTACATCCATAAAATATTATATCAAGCAAATTAGAAGGTACTTTCTTATTGATTAATGGGAAACTTACTTTATATATTAATGGGTCTAGATAGATAGATTTCAATTCTTCCACTTTAGAATTTATTATTGCTTTATCTTTTGATCCTAAAATATCTTCAGATAACCCTTTTAATGTATCTATTACTGGTATACCTAATAGTTTAGAAGATTCAATTATTTTTTTCCAATTCACAACATAAGTAATATCTAATCTTTTTATTTGCTTAGTATATCTTTCAAAATAATCATTTTCAAATATCTTTTCAGAAACTTCTAATTCTATCAAAAGATCGTTCTTCTTAAGATTTTCTATTTGTTCTTTCCAATAGTCATCTATATTATCTAAATCTCCTACAAACAACAGATATCCATCAAGTTCTTTAAGATTATCTGATATTTTATAGCAACAATCTTTAGCAGCATTATTCAATAATGAATACTCTACTTCATTTATTGATTTGTAATAAAGATGTATTGCTATAAAATTTATTTTATCAGAAGTATCTCCAATAGATGAGTTTTCATTTTTTATTCTTTGCCATACATCTTTATTTACTAAAACTGGTGATGATTTTTTCAGTTCTTCTACTGTCATAACATTCAATATTT